>ERZ1023189.11-NODE-11-length-119306-cov-35.171479_pt1 | contig 119306 bp, 118 predicted proteins | sample MGYA00380439_ERZ1023189 | MGnify/ENA primary metagenome ERZ1023189 (study PRJEB33173, sample SAMEA4830404) | metagenome | study: EMG produced TPA metagenomics assembly of the PRJEB25223 data set... | reverse complement strand
GCAAGCAAGCAAGCAAGCAAGCAAGCAAGCAAGCAAGCAAGCAAGCAAGCAAGCAGAAGTTTAAAAAATCATTTATTGTAAGTCTATTTTTTTCTATTCTTTATACCTCTCCGCTTTTGGCTGTTGATTATGTTTATGACAAAACCAAGCTCACTGATGATGAAATTACCCGCTTAAAAAAACTTCGCGATAGAAATAGTGAATATTGGAAAGATGATTTGTTCAGGATTGATATACCAAAAGAAACTGGTCTCCGTCATGACATTGAGGGGGCAGCAACAGGAAATTTCTCATATCCAATTTTTCAAATCCCATATCGTAGTGATGATGAACCTATTGATCCTGACAAAAAGAGCTCTTTTTTCGACAGCCCTTATACCCCCGGCTACACGGCTGCTTTCGTACAGGGATTTGGCGTTAAAGAAAGAAATGGCAATACGGAAGAACAGGCTAAACAATATATCAATGAATTTAGAACAAGATTAAAAAAAGCCACTGTAGTCTATCCGTACGGATATTTTAAATCAGATGATGGAGACGGCGGTGAATGGCTGTATAGCTTTTATCGAAATAATATTTTCAATTCTTATGGATACGTAAGACATAGCAATATTAACAGTGAAATTCTTGCTGTTGGTAATGTTGCTGATTTGTATTATAAACACTTCATAAGAAGTTCAAGCGCAATATATTCGGGGTGGGATTCAAACGCTGCCCCCTTTCCTAGATTAAAAGTTTCCGAAAATTCCCACGTTATTGGGCAAATTATTCATCTTTACCGATTAGACTTAGAGAATTCTCTTTGGGAGCCTCGTTGGGATTCTGATGTCAGTTATTTGAATTTACACAATAGTCATATTCGTTTTAATACCAAAAATGAAAGCCTTGTTGTAGGCGAAAGCCGCATTAGACCAACCCCCGATAATCCCTTATTCAACGAAAAATATTTTAAAGAACACTTTAGCGATACAGGTTATCATAGTGGCTCAGGATACACTTATCAGGATAGCTCGGGAAGCCATTATATGAATTATCCGAGTATTCACTTTGCTTATGATTTGAGCGAAAGAGAGGCTGACAAGCCCGTATTAACGTTAAAAAGCAAGGTAACAGGGAAAACGGCTATTGTTTTTGAAGAAAAAGCCTTAAACAATTTAAAAAACCTGACTTACCGACAACTCATTAAAACAGAAACCGATGTTGAACCAGATGCGTTTTTTCTTTTAGAAGAATATAAAAAAGGCAGATATCGTTTATTTTTACGACAATGTCCAAACGGTTTTTGTATCGGTGTAGAAAAACTCGCCATTCCAATTCCAACTCATCTTGTCGCCTCCTATGCACAACAGGCTCAAGCCGCCAATACCTTATTCGCCTTGCGTTTGAACGACAAAAACAGCGATATTTTCGACCGCACTTTACCACGCAAAGGCTTGTGGTTGCGTGTGATTGACGGACATTCCAACCAATGGGTGCAAGGCAAAACAGCACCTGTAAAAGGCTATCGTAAAGGTGTGCAACTCGGTGGCGAGGTGTTCACATGGCAAAATGAAAGTAATCAACTTTCTATTGGCTTAATGGGCGGACAAGCAGAACAACGCAGCACTTTCCGCAATCCAGATACAGACAATCTTACAACGGGAAATGTGAAAGGCCTTGGTGCAGGCGTTTACGCCACTTGGCATCAGCTTCAGGACAAACAGACAGGTGCGTATGCGGATAGCTGGGTACAATATCAACGTTTCCGCCATAGCATTAACACTGAAGATGCTACAGAACGCTTTACTTCAAAAGGTATCACTGCCTCAATTGAAGCTGGTTACAATGCGTTATTGGCAGAACACTTCACTGAAAAAGGCAACCGTGTTCGTTTTTACCTGCAACCACAGGCACAATTGACTTATTTTGGGGTAAACGGAAAATTCAGCGATAGCGAAAATGCCCACGTGAATTTACTTGGCTCCCGCCAATTACAAACTCGGGTTGGCGTTCAAGCTAAAGCTCAATTTTCACTCTATAAAAATATCGCTATTGAACCTTTCGCCGCTGTGAACGCGCTTTACCACAACAAACCTTTCGGTGTGGAAATAGACGGAGAGCGTCGAGTGATAAACAATAAGACGGCAATTGAGAGCCAATTAGGTGTAGCAGTGAAAATCAAATCTCACTTAACTTTACAAGCAACATTCAACCGCCAAACAGGCAAACATCATCAAGCTAAACAAGGTGCGTTGAATTTACAGTGGACGTTTTAAGTTAAGTTGTAACAAAATAAAATCGGCAGGGAAATTCACTGCCGATTTTTTTATTTTAAAAGAGCGGTCATTTTTCGTTTGATTTCCACCAATTTTTAACCGCACTTTCAATGCTAGTCAATGTAGGGTGGGCGTAAGCCCACGCGGATTATTAATAATATTCTTTTTTTTCGTGGGCTCACGCCCACCCTACGGGCTGTGAACGCCCTTTACCATACCAAATATTTCGGTGTGGAAATGGACGGGGATCGTCGAGTGATAAACAATAAGACGGCAATTGAAAGCCAATTAGGTGTAGCAGTGAAAATCAAATCTCACTTAACCTTACAAGCCTCATTCAACCGCCAAACAAGCAAACATCATCAAGCTAAACAAAGTGCGTTGAATTTACAGTGGACGTTTTAATTTAAACCGTAAAAAATAAAATCGGCAGGGAAATTCACTGCCGATTTTTTATTTTAAAAGTGCGGTCATTTTTCGTGTAATTTCCACCAATTTTTTACCACATTTTTCAATTCCAGCTAATGTAGCCAATGTAGGGTGGGCGTAAGCCCACGCGTTTAACTCAAAACGTTATTATTGATGATATTCATTTATCGTTTGATCTCCACCAATTTTTTACCGCACTTTCGATATCAGCTTGAACAAGTTCAATAGTCTGCTCTGCATTAATTACGACTGCTTTTGGATTATCTTTGACTAATGCTAAATAACTTGCTCGAGTGCGATGGAAAAAATCTAAATCCATTTGCTCAATACGGTCTAACTCGCCTCGTCCACGAGCTCGCGCTAAACCAACAATTGGATCTATATCCAAATAAATTGTGAGATCTGGCTCAAAATTGCCTAATACGGTTTCTTTCAAAGTAAGCATAAAATGCGGATCTAATTGACGCCCACCACCTTGATACGCCTGAGATGACATATCGTGACGATCGCCCACCACCCATTTACCTTGCATTAAAGCAGGTTTAATTACATTTTCTACTAACTGAATACGTGCCGCATAAAGCATTAATAACTCTGCTTTTGCTGTCACAGGTTCTTCGGTTTCATGTTTGATGAGATGACGTAATTTCTCTGCCAATGGTGTTCCACCAGGCTCGCGTGTAAATACGACATCTTGAATACCAAGTTCATGCAAAACTCGCACAACAGACTGATGAGCGGAACTTTTCCCCGCACCTTCCAAACCTTCAATGACAATAAATTTTCCTTTCATATTTTCTTCCGCACTTTTATTTGGCATTTTTCTGACTGCGATACCAGCGTAAATATTCTTGTACCGCTTTGTTATGTTCATTCAAATTTCGGGTAAATTTATGCCCACCAGAACCATCTGCCACAAAATAATAAAAATCTGTTTTTTCAGGTTTTGCAACAGCCTGTAACGAACTTTCACTTGGCATAGCGATAGGTGTTGGTGGTAATCCATCAATCACATACGTATTATAAGGCGTTGGAGTTTCTAAATCTTTTTTGCGAATATTACCATTGTAATTTTCGCCCATACCATAAATTACCGTTGGATCCGTTTGTAATTTCATTTTTGCTTTTAAGCGGTTGATAAATACAGATGCCACTTTTGCTCGCTCAACAGCAATGCCCGTTTCTTTTTCTACGATAGACGCCAGAATCAACATTTCATAAGGATTGGCTAAAGGTAAATCCTCGTCACGCTCGTTCCAAGCCTTATTTAACGCCTTTTTCATTCTCTCTGCTGAGCGTTTCAACAAGTCCAAATCCGTAGATTTCGGGGTATAATTGTAAGTATCGGGATAAAACCAACCTTCCACATTTTTTAGTTCAAGATTTCTACCAACATCTGGCAAATCAAGTAATGTGAAAATTTCTTCGTTACTCTTATCTTTCAAGGTTTGCAACAGGTGCGGTGCATTTTCAAGATCTTTTCGCCAATCCTTGAAGGTTTTTCCTTCAATCCATTTTACATTGAACTGCACTTCCTTACCTGAATTAAGCAAATCGAGTAAATTTTGCATAGTTTTAATATTCTCAAGAGAATAAGTGCCTGCTTTTATTTTATTTAGCTCGGGTTTCAATTTAAGCAAATAAGGCAATAATTTCCCGTCATCAATTAACTTTTCTTGCTCAAAAAGTGCGGCTAATTTTAAACCTGTTGTGCCACGTTCAATAGTTAAAAGTTGATCTGCCTGCGCATTTACTGGTGTTTTCACAAATTCAGTCATTTTGTAATAAGCAAAACTCGCCACGCCCGCTAAAATCAAAATTAAAAGTAAAATCGCAATTAAAAATTTCTTCATAAGGTATAAGAAAGAGAAAATAAAAAACAACAAAAGGGGCAATTAAGCCCCTTTGTTTTTGATACTTTGTTATTTATTAAAATACTGAATATTCGCTCTTTTACGCAATGCTTTGACCCAATCGTTCGTCGCATCTTGTAATTGAGTATTTACTAAACGTTCATATGCTTTTTGTGTGTAGGCTTCTGATGTAAGATCGCCATCACGTGTGCCAGTTACTTCCAAAATATGCCAACCAAACTCAGTTTTAAATGGTGCAGAAATCACACCTTGTTTACTTTTTACGACGGTTTGCGCAAACTGTGGCGCGTAAGTTTCTGGGAACGCATAACCTAAACTCCCACCATTCGCACCTGATAAATAATCTTTAGAATATTTTAAAGCCGCATCTGCAAAAGTTGTTTTACCTGCAATAATATCAGAACGAATTTTAGCTAATTGTTTTTTTGCTTGAGCATCATTTAACAATGGATTAAGTTTTAACAAAATATGGCGAACTTCATATTCTTTACCTGTAACTTTTTGTGCCGTACCCTTTTCTTTCGCTTCTTCTAACATTTTTTGACCGAGTGCAACCACTTCTTCACGCGTTACATCAATACTTTCTTGAATAGCTTTATTACGTACAGCCCCCATCACCATTTGATTGGCAATTTGCTGACGGAATGTATTTAATGAAATGCCTTGGTAATCTAACGCATCCAAAAACTGACCATAAGTTAAACCATTTCTAGCTGCGGTATCTTCCACAATATGATCAATTTCACGCGGATCAATTTTGACTCCCGATTCTTGAACTGCTTTTTGCACCAAAATATCATCAATAATTTTATCAATCGCACTTTGGCGATCACCTTTTTTACCCATATTGGCACGCACTTGGCTTTCTAAAATAGGAATACCATCTACTGTTGCGACAACACGTTCCTCCGCTTGTGCCATAGAAGCGAAAGCAACACAACCTAAAGTAGCCAATAAAAAAGATTTTAGAATAAATTTTTTCATTTTCATCTCATCAAAAAAGAGTCCATAACGTTGGTTAGAGTAACAATTCTATTGAAGGTTCACAATAGATAAGATTTATTTCCCTAGAATAGCAACTTCGTAACAGCCATCTTGTTTTTCAGTACGAACTTGTACAAGTTCATCACGGCTTGTTGGCACATTTTTACCTACGTAATCAGCACGAATGGGTAATTCACGATGGCCACGATCAACAAAAATCACTAATTCAATTTTTGCAGCACGACCAAAATCAGTAAGCGCATCCATTGCCGCTCGAATGGTTCGACCAGTAAACAGCACATCATCAACCAAAATGACGGTTTTATCTTGAATATTCAAATATTGTGATGAACCACTATAAACTGGCATTTTATCTTCCTGATCAACCAAAGTTAAATCATCTCGATAAAAGGTAATATCCAGTTCCATTGAAGGTAAATTTATACTACTTAACTCTTCAACTCGACGTTGTAATAATTCTGCAATTTCTGCGCCACGGCGTTTAATCCCAACAATAACAAGATCATCTAAGGTTTGATGTTTTTCAATAATTTCGTGAGAAATACGCGAAATTGTGCGAAGAAAACGATCATGATCAATAATAATTTTTTCCATTTCTCCCAGCTTTATCAATAGTATTTCAATGCACAAAGTATAAAGAAAATACGCCTAAAAAGCGACGGCATTTGCACCATTTTTCTTGTTCGTTATACTATCCAAAACATTCCATCAAAGGAAACCAAATTATGCGCTACTCCATTCAAGATTTTATTCAACTCATCGCCCAACTTCGCAATCCAAATGGCGGATGCCCTTGGGATTTAAAACAAAATTATGAATCTATGATTTCTTGTTTAACGGAAGAAACTTACGAAGTAATTGAAGCCATTGAGAAAAAAGACATACCAAATTTACGCGAAGAATTAGGGGATTTATTGTTGCAAGTCGTTTTCTTCAGCCAGCTTGCAACGGAAGATAAATACTTTACTTTTGACGATGTGTTACAAGATATTGCTGAAAAAATTGTACGCCGTCATCCTCACGTGTTTGGTGATGCAAAAGCGGGGGACGAAACAGAAGCTCTTTCCCGTTGGAATGAAATGAAAGCCAAAGAAAAACAAGGTAAAAGTGAAGAAACCTCTATTTTAGATAATGTGCCTCGTGCTTTGCCTTCTCTTACACGAGCAGCAAAATTACAAAAACGTTGTTCAAAAGTAGGGTTTGATTGGGAAGAAATTTCCCCCGTATTTGACAAAGTGCGGGAAGAATTACAAGAAGTTCAAGCTGAAATTAACCGCACTTCGATTGAACAAAGTAAAGTGGAGGAGGAAATCGGCGATTTATTGTTCGCAACCGTCAATCTTGCTCGCCACTTAAAATGTGATCCTGAAGATGCATTGCGGAAAGCAAATTTAAAATTTGAACGTCGTTTTCGAGCAGTAGAGCAAGCGGTTCAACAACAAGGTAAGCAAGTGAATAATGTGCCACTTATTGAATTAGATTTGTTGTGGGATGAAGTGAAAAAACAAGAAAACTAATTGAAAAGTGCGGTAAAAATTTCTCTCATTTTTTACCGCACTTTCTTCGTTAAAGTTGCTGAATATCCAGTGCCATTTGGTCTAACATTTCATAACGTTTACGATACATAGAACGTTTTTTACTTGCGATATCTTCTAATTGTTTGCGTTCAATATGCAAAGGTAATTGCCAATAGTTATGGCGATATTCTCCTTGGTTTTCTTGCCAAAATTCATCGTAATTAAACAAAATCTTACTGCGCGCAAAAAGACGATATTTTCCTTGTGCTTTGTGCGGAATGCCCACTAACTCACATTGCCATTTTTCAGCAAGCATTTTGAACCCATTAACCAACATAAACATTGGACGCATACCGTGTAATGCTTTTGTAGCCTGTTTTACAAGTTCTTGCGCATTACCACTTGAGGGGCCTTGAATTGAGGCGATAAGCAATTTATTCGGGCTTAAAAAAGTGAAAGACGCATCATATACTCGTTCGTTATTTTGATTACGAATATTAATAGAAAAATATCCTTCAAAGGGATCGATATGATTAATACTCAAAGATAAACGCAAATCCTCAGTTAATTGGGTTAGCACGATATTTTGTTGATCTAATAATTGCTGGCAAAGCGAACGTCCCATTTTTTCTTCTGCCAAACGTAAATTCTCCGTAATCGCCGTTAAACGTTCTGAAGCAGAAAAGCGTTTATCGCAAAAGGTCGTCAGAATTGTATTAATACGATAATAATCTTGTGTAAATAAAGACTGCCATTGCGTTTCTGTATTAAGGAAATCCACTAATTGATGACATTGCTTTTGATATAACCATTTATAGCCATAATAGCGTAATTTTTCCCGCACTTGTTTAAGAAAAGGGCGATCCTTAGAATAAGGATACATTTGAACGTAAGTGGGGAAAATAAAATGATTTTTCGTGGACATAACTCAATATTTTGTGAAATTTAATAAAATTGTCAGTCATTTTAGCGATTATCACGTCATTTGCCAAAATTCTTTTTTGTTTAAAACCCACTTTATAACTCAGATTTTGTTATAATCTTTTCCTTGAATTCCTTTTTCCCTACCCCAATATTTACTCAAATTATCGGAACGAAATTATAAGAGAGATAAATTATGGCGAAGAATACCCAACGTACGATGCCCGTATTGCCATTACGCGATGTTGTCGTTTTTCCTTATATGGTAATGCCACTTTTTGTAGGGCGTGCAAAATCCATTAATGCCCTTGAAGAAGCGATGAACGATGACAAACAGATTCTTTTGGTATCCCAAAGAGAAGCTGATTTGGAAGAACCTACCCCTGAAGATTTATTTGATGTGGGTACCATTGCTAACATTATTCAGTTATTAAAATTACCTGATGGCACAGTAAAAGTGCTAGTTGAAGGTCAAAATCGCGCGAAAATTAACAACCTTGAAGACGGCGAAAAGTGCTTTTCCGCCCAAATTACCCCTATTGAAACCACTTATGGCGATGAAAAAGAGTTAGTAGTGGCAAAAAGTGCGGTGCTTTCTGAGTTTGAAAATTATCTTACCCTCAACAAAAAAGTGCCTGCAGATATTCTCAATGCCCTTCAACGTATTGATGATGTTGATCGCTTAGCTGACACAATGGCTGCCCATCTCCCTGTAAGCATTCGCCATAAACAAAATGCGTTAGAACTCGCTAATGTGCAAGAACGTTTAGAATATTTACTTGGTATGATGGAATCAGAGGCTGATATTCTCCAAGTGGAAAAACGGATTCGCGGTCGTGTCAAAAAACAAATGGAGAAAAGCCAGCGTAACTATTATTTGAACGAGCAAATTAAAGCCATTCGTAAAGAAATGGATGCTGGCGAAAATGAAGATACCATTGATGAAGTTGAACAACTGCATCAAAAGGTGGAAGCGGCAGGCATGCCAGCTGATGTACGCGACAAAGTAGAAAATGAATTACAAAAACTTAAAATGATGTCAGCGATGTCTTCTGAAGCAACGGTAATACGCAGTTATATTGAATGGATGATCCAAGTGCCTTGGCATCAACGTTCTAAAGTGAAAAAAGACATTGTTAAAGCACAGCAAGTTTTAGATACCGATCACTATGGTTTAGATCGCGTAAAAGAACGCATTCTTGAATATTTAGCAGTACAAGCACGTTTAAACAAAGTGAAAGGCCCGATTCTTTGTTTAGTTGGTCCTCCAGGTGTAGGTAAAACTTCTCTTGGTCAGTCTATTGCCAATGCTACTGGTCGTAAATATGTACGTATGGCATTAGGCGGCGTGCGTGATGAAGCAGAAATCCGTGGTCACCGTAAAACCTATATTGGTGCATTGCCAGGTAAATTAATTCAAAAGATGGCAAAAGTGGGTGTAAAAAATCCATTATTCTTGCTTGATGAAATCGACAAAATGGCATCCGATATGCGAGGTGATCCAGCATCAGCATTGCTTGAAGTATTAGATCCCGAGCAAAACACCACATTTAACGATCACTATTTAGAAGTGGATTATGATCTTTCTGATGTGATGTTTGTGGCAACATCAAACTCTATGAATATTCCAGGCCCATTATTGGATCGTATGGAAGTTATTCGTCTTTCTGGTTATACAGAAGATGAAAAACTTAATATCGCAATGCGCCATTTATTAGCAAAACAAATTGAACGTAATGGTTTAAAGAAAGGCGAACTTACCGTAGAAGAAAGTGCAATTTTAGATATTATCCGCTATTACACACGTGAAGCGGGCGTACGTGGATTAGAACGTGAAATTTCAAAAATCTGCCGTAAAGCCGTGAAAAATTTATTAGTAAATCCAAAACTTAAATCTATCACGGTAAATTCAGATAATCTGCACGATTATCTTGGCGTAAAACGTTTTGAATTTGGTAAAGCTGACACGCAAAACCGTATTGGCGAAGTGACAGGTTTAGCTTGGACAGAAGTGGGCGGCGATTTACTCACTATTGAAACTGCCTCTGTTGTGGGCAAAGGAAAACTTTCTTTCACTGGTTCATTAGGCGATGTGATGAAAGAATCCATTCAAGCGGCAATGACCGTTGTGCGTGCTCGTGCAGATAAACTGGGTATCAATGCTGAATTCCACGAAAAACGTGACATTCACATTCACGTGCCAGATGGTGCAACACCAAAAGATGGCCCAAGTGCAGGTATTGCAATGTGTACTGCATTAATTTCTTGTTTAACAGGTAATCCTGTGCGTGCTGATGTGGCAATGACGGGAGAAATCAGTTTACGTGGTAAAGTATTACCAATCGGTGGATTAAAAGAAAAACTTCTTGCGGCACATCGTGGCGGAATTAAAACCGTATTAATTCCAAAAGAGAACGTTAAAGATCTTGAAGAAATTCCAGAAAACGTAAAACAAAATCTTGCAATTCATGCGGTAGAAACCATTGATGAAGTGCTTGGTTTTGCATTGGAAAATCCACCAGAGGGCATTGAATTTGTTAAAGTGGAGGCTAAACCTAAAGCACCACGCCGTAAAGTGACGAGTAAATCAGAAAGAGCGGTCAATTAATTGAATGTTTTAGGGCTTGTGAAAACAAGCCCTTTATTGATTTTAGAGATGATAATTTCATCTTTACACAAGGTTAATTTATACTTTTCCAAATTGAAAACTTGTTAATAACACAATGCTAAAACGTCCCCCACTTTCCCTTTATATACACATTCCATGGTGCGTTCAAAAATGCCCTTATTGTGATTTTAATTCGCACGCACAAAAAAGCGATATACCAGAACAAGACTATATTTATCATCTTCTGCAAGATTTGCAGGCTGATTTGCAACGCTTTAAAGATTCTATTCAACAACGAAAACTCCATTCAATTTTTATTGGTGGCGGCACACCAAGTTTGTTCTCAGCAGAAAGCATTGCGTATCTCTTAAAAGAAATAAAAAAACAGATTGATTTTGAAGATAATATTGAAATCACATTAGAGGCTAATCCCGGTACGGTAGAAGCTGAACGTTTTAAAGGTTATGTTTCAGCAGGCATTACGCGAATTTCTATGGGAATTCAAAGTTTCAATGATGATAAATTACAACGTCTTGGGCGGATTCATAATGCAGCAGAGGCAAAAAGTGCGGTCAATTTAGCAAAAATTTCTGGACTAAAAAGTTTCAATTTAGATTTAATGCACGGTTTGCCGAACCAAACGTTGGAAGAAGCCTTAGATGATCTTCGTCAAGCAATTGAGCTATCTCCTCCCCATATTTCTTGGTATCAGCTGACTATTGAACCAAATACGATGTTTGCTTATCGCCCACCTAAATTACCAGATGATGACGCACTTTGGGACATTTTTGAGCAAGGTCACCAACTTTTAACGATGGCAGGCTACCAGCAATATGAAACCTCAGCTTACGCAAAAGCGGGTTTTCAATGTAAACATAATTTGAATTATTGGCGATTTGGGGATTATTTAGCCATTGGCTGTGGCGCACACGGGAAATTGACGTTTCCGACTGGCGAGATTACTCGCTTTTCTAAAACCAAGCACCCGAAAGGTTATTTGCGTGGCGAATATCTTTACGAAGAAAAAAACGTGCCAGAAATTGACCGCCCTTTTGAGTTTTTTATGAATCGCTTTCGTTTGTTAGAAGCGGTACCCAAACAAGAATTTGAAGATTACACAGGCTTGTCGCAAAGTGCGGTGAAAAATCAAATTGATTTTGCCATTCAACAAAACTATATTGTGGAAAACGCTGATTCTTGGCAAATCACTGAACACGGCAAGTTATTTCTCAATGAACTTTTGGAATTATTTTTAACGGAATCATAGTTCATCCGTTAAACCTCTCATTGCTGAAAAATTACACTTGTTTATTAAATACTCTCGTAATAAAGTAACACAATCGTTTACTTATTAAGATAAGGAAAAGAAATGAATCAATTAGAAATGAAAAAACTCGCCGCACAAGCTGCATTACAATATGTAAAAGCAGATACGATTGTTGGGGTGGGAAGTGGCTCCACGGTGAACTGCTTTATTGAAGCTTTAGGTACAATCAAAGATAAAATTCAAGGTGCCGTTGCGGCTTCAAAAGAATCAGAAGAATTATTACGTAAGCAAGGTATCGAAGTATTTAATGCAAATGATGTATCTAGCTTAGATATTTATGTGGATGGTGCGGATGAAATCAATCCACAAAAAATGATGATTAAAGGCGGCGGCGCAGCACTCACTCGTGAAAAAATAGTCGCTGCATTAGCGAAAAAATTTATTTGTATTGTGGATTCAAGTAAGCAAGTGGATGTGTTGGGTTCAACTTTCCCATTACCAGTTGAAGTGATTCCTATGGCACGCTCACAAGTAGGCAGAAAATTAGCCGCACTTGGTGGCTCACCTGAATATCGTGAAGGCGTGGTTACAGACAACGGCAATGTGATTTTAGATGTACACAACTTCAGTATTTTAAATCCAGTCGAAATGGAAAAAGAATTAAACAACGTTGCGGGTGTCGTCACTAATGGGATATTCGCGTTACGTGGTGCAGATGTTGTGATCGTCGGTACGCCTGAGGGTGCCAAAGTTATTGACTAATTCATAATAAAAATCATAAGGAAGCAAACATGACAAACAAAGTCTCTCTAGACAAATCAAAAATCAAATTTGTATTGTTTGAAGGTGTGCATCAAAGCGCACTTGATACGCTCCATGCGGCTGGCTATACCAATATTGATTACTATAAAAAAGCACTAGATGGCGATGAATTAAAAGAAGCCATTAAAGATGCACATTTTATCGGCTTGCGTTCTCGCACCCATTTAACGGCAGAAATGATTGAGGCCGCACCCAAATTAATCGCTGTGGGATGTTTCTGTATTGGCACCAACCAAGTGGATTTAAATGCAGCAAAAGCGCGTGGAATCCCTGTATTTAATGCCCCATTCTCAAACACTCGTTCCGTCGCAGAACTAGTATTAGGCGAGATTTTATTACTTATGCGCAATGTGCCACAGGCTAATGCCGAAGTACATCGTGGTGTCTGGAATAAATCCGCGACGGGATCTTATGAAGTGCGGGGGAAAAAATTAGGCATTATTGGTTACGGTCACATTGGTTCACAATTAAGTATTATTGCTGAATCATTAGGGATGGATGTGTATTTCTACGATATTGAAAACAAACTTCCACTCGGTAATGCCAAACAGCTTCGTAGCCTTGAAGAATTACTCAGTTCTTGCGATGTGGTTTCATTACATGTACCAGAACTGCCATCTACCAAAAACTTAATGAACGCTGAGCGTATCGCACAATTAAAACAAGGGGCAATTTTGATCAATGCTGCTCGTGGCACAGTGGTAGATATTGACGCTCTCGCTCAAGCCTTAAAAGATGGGAAACTTCAGGGTGCCGCAATTGATGTATTCCCCGTTGAGCCCGCTTCAATTAATGAAGAATTTGTCTCGCCGTTACGTGAATTTGATAATGTGATTTTAACGCCACATATCGGCGGCTCAACAGCGGAAGCACAAGAAAATATCGGTTTTGAAGTGGCAGGCAAATTTGTCAAATATTCAGACAACGGATCAACCCTTTCTTCGGTAAACTTCCCAGAGGTCTCTTTACCAGAACACGAGGGAACAAAACGCTTATTGCATATTCACGAAAATCGTCCTGGTATATTGAACAAACTGAACCAAATTTTCGTCGAAGCTAACCTCAATATTGCAGCTCAATATTTACAAACTGACCCGAAAATTGGTTATGTTGTCGTAGATGTAGAAACGAATGATGCATCGCCATTACTGACGAAATTGAAGGAAATAGATGGCACAATTCGTGCGCGAGTGCTTTACTAAATAGAAAAAAGATCAGGTTAATGCCTGATCTTTTTTGCTTTCTTATTCAGTAATCGAATAAGGTAACTGCACTCGCTCTAACAATATTTCACTATTCAGCAACCTAAATTGTTGCTCTGAATCAATGTCGTTATTCATCACAACTTGCAACCATAAAACACCGTCTAAATTGACCGCACTTGTAATCGTGCCAGTCTTACGCCAATTGGCTTCAAGCTGCATTTCAATTTCACTGCCAATTTCCGCTTCCTGCTGAGTTTGTGCTTTAAAAATAAACATTGCGCGTTTGTTTGCACCACGATATTTCGCACGAGCCACAGTTTCTTGTCCGATATAGCAACCTTTGGTAAAAGAAATGGCTTGCTCAATAGCCTGTAAATTTAGGGCTTGTGGGATAAATTCATTTTGCGTTTGAGGACTTAAATTTGGCAATCCTGCTTGAATATCAGCTACTTCCCAAATTTTTTCATCGCCATTAAAATTCACGGGCAATTCAGTTTCATTCAATAAAATTGAACGTTGTTCATCAATTTCTAATGAAAAGTGCGGTATAATTTTTCCACATTTTTCACCTATTACGCCAATGATTTGCCAATCACGTAAATCAAAACTAACTTTGGAAAATACCGCATATTTTTTCAAAGCATCTAGACCGCTTGGCAAAATATCTTTCTTAACCAGTAAAAAGAATTGTTCACTACTTACTTTAAACAAACGATAAATTGCATTCATTTTACCTTTTGGGTCACAGTGAGCTGTAAGCGTCGTTGCGCCACTTGCTAATCGCACAACATCAGAAGTTAATTGCCCTTGCAAATATTTTTCTGCATCCGCACCCTGTACTTCAATCAGCTGATATTGAGTAAGAGAAATAAATTGAGACATTCTGCTTTCCTATTCTAAATTCTGAATTTGCTCACGCATTTGTTCAATAAGCACTTTTAGCTCCACCGCAGAAGCCGTGATATCCGCATTAATGGATTTAGATGCAAGGGTATTGGATTCCCGATTCAATTCTTGCATCATAAAATCTAATTTACGTCCAACTGCACCGCCTTTTTTCAAAATATTCGTGGTTTCTTTCACGTGCATTTGTAAACGATCTAACTCTTCCGCCACATCAACGCGTTGAGCCAGTAAAATCATTTCTTGTTCCACACGTTGCGGATCAAGATTAACTTGAGCATCTTCAAAACGTTGCAATAAACGTTCACGCTGCCATTGTAAAACTGCTGGCATTTGTGACCGCACTTTATCCGTTTCCACTGCAATGGAATCTAAACGTTGTTGAATAATGTCGTCCAGTTTTTCCCCCTCACGACCACGCATTGCAATAAAATCTGTCAGTAAATCATCAAAGGCTGTCAATAAATCTTGACTAATCGCATCTAAATCTTGCTCTTGCGCTTCCACCACACCAGGATAACGCAACACGTCTGTCAAATTAATTTCCCCTTCTCCACCAGCTTGAGTTTTAATCCATTGCAAAGATTGAATCACTTGATTCGCAAGCTCTTTATTTAAATTCAATTCTGCATTTGCTTGTTTTTTTGTTTCAATACGCAAAGAACATTCAATTTTACCGCGAGTAAGGCTTTGACGAAGTTTCTCACGCAACGTGTTTTCTAATCCGCGAAATTGCTCGGGCAAACGGAAAAAGTTTTCTAAATAACGTTGATTAACGGAACGAATTTCCCATACCGCATCGCCCCAATCTTTTTTCACTTCAAGGCGTGCAAAGGCGGTCATACTGTAAATCATAAGCTCTCCTATTTTCTCTTAGCTTTGTCTTAGTTGATTCGCTAAGTATTGTAACGAGATGAACACAGAAAGGGAAAAGAAAATTAACACAATAAAAATCTGGAAAATTATACCTCTTAAGTAAACATTTTTGATAAATTTTAACGATAGTAAAAATGTACTAAAAACACAATTTTTTCAAAAAAATTGCTTTTTTTAATTTTAAAGTGTATTTTTAAGGCAATATAAAATCTAATAACATTTGAGCGAGCATATACAATATGAATTTTATCTGCACTTACCATCATCACCACACCTGATTATCTTTCAGGCGTGATTGTATGTTTGGAAGATAATAAAATATCTTCCGAGTGTAATAAAAATCAGTGTAAAAGCAATAAATACCCCTCGGAAGGCAATTTTCGAGGGGTTTTCTTTTATCTCAACTTTAAAATAGGAAAAACATTATGACAAACACAACAATGCAACCAAACCGCCTTCGTATTGCTTTGCAAAGAAAAGGGCGTTTAAGCCAAGATTGTGCCATATTACTTAAACAATGTGGCGTGAAAATTAATTGGAATGAACAACGTTTAATCGCTTATGCGGAAAATTTGCCGATTGAAATTCTTCGCGTACGTGATGATGATATTCCTGGATTGATTTTTGATGGCGTAGTGGATCTTGGGATTATTGGCGAAAATGTGTTAGAAGAGGAAGAGCTTGGTCGCCGTGCAGCAAATGAAACAGTTACATACAAAAAACTTCGCCAACTTGATTTTGGTGATTGTCGTCTATCACTTGCGGTTGATCGCGATTGTCATTATGAGAATGTGAAAGATCTTGCTAATAGGCGTATTGCAACTTCTTACCCGCATTTACTCAAACGTTATATGAATGAGAATGGGGTGTCGTTTAAAAGTTGTTTATTAAATGGTTCAGTAGAAGTCGCACCTAGTGCGGGTATTGCTTATGCGATTTGCGACTTAGTATCATCAGGGGCAACGCTTGAAGCAAATGGCTTAAAAGAAGTGGACGTGATTTATCGTTCTAAAGCTTGTTTAATTCAGCGTGCTGAACCGCTTGAATCAACTAAACAAGCTCTTGTGGATAAACTACTCACTCGTATTCAAGGTGTGCAGCAGGCAGCAGAAAGTAAATATATTATGCTCCACGCTCCGAAAGAAAAACTTGAAAAAATCACTGCGCTTTTACCTGGCGTTGAAAATCCGACCATTTTACCATTAGCCAGTGATACAACTCGGGTAGCAATGCACGTAGTGAGCCAAGAAAATTTATTTTGGGAAACAATGGAACAGTTAAAAGAGGCAGGAGCTAGTTCAATTTTAGTGTTACCAATTGAGAAGATGATGGAGTAAATGTAGTGCGAGCTTTGACTCGCCATTTAAATAATCAATATCTCAAAATGGTGGGTTATCATCCATTTTACGGATACAAAGGAAAATAAACAATGCAAACAATTATTTGGAATCATTTATCAGAAACTGAAAAACGCAAAATCATTATGCGTCCAGTCCAACAAAATGGGAAAAACATTCAGCAGGCAGTTAATGCCATTCGTGAAAATGTGGCATACAATGGCGATCGGGCGTTATTTGAACTCTGTGAAAAATTTGATGGCGTGAAGTTAGATAAACTCATTGTTTCGGCAGATGAAATTCAAGCGGCAAGCAGTCGGATTTCTGTAAAACTTCGCAATGCGATTGAGCAAGCTAAAACGAACATTGAAGCCTTTCACAAAGCACAGCAAAATCAGGAAATTGACCTAGAGATCCAAGAAGGCGTGCGTTGCCAAGTTGTGACTCGTCCAATTTCTTGTGTAGGGCTTTATATTCCAGGTGGTTCAGCACCGCTGTTTTCCACCGTATTGATGTTAGCTATTCCTGCTAAAATTGCAGGTTGTAAAAAAATCGTGCTTTGTTCACCGCCACCAATCTCAGATGAAATTCTCTACACTGCTAATCTTTGCGGTGTGGAGACTATCTACTCTATAGGTGGTGCTCAAGCAGTTTTTGCGATGGCTCAAGGCACGGAAAGTGTGGCGAAAGTAGATAAAATTTTCGGACCTGGAAACGCATTTGTGACAGAAGCAAAACGTCAGGTAGCACAAAATAGTACAGCGATTGATATGCCAGCGGGACCTTCAGAAGTGTTAGTAATTGCAGATGAATCGGCAGATCCTGAATTTGTGGCAAGCGATTTACTCTCTCAAGCGGAGCATGGGGCAGATAGCCAAGTGATTTTGGTGGCGACCTGTGAAACTCTGGCAAAAGAGACCGCACTTGCGATTGAACGCCAACTTGCTCTATTACCTCGTGCTGAAACCGTTCGAAAAGCGTTAAACCACAGCCGCATTTTTATAGCAGAAAGCCTTGAACAAGCGGTAGAAATTAGCAATGAATATGCCCCTGAACATTTAATTGTGCAAACAAAAAACGCCCGTAAATTATTACCATATTTAGATAACGCAGGCTCAATTTTCTTAGGTGCATATTCGCCTGAAAGTATGGGCGATTATGCCAGTGGCACAAACCACGTTTTGCCTACTTATGGTTACACCAAAACCTATTCTAGTCTAGGATTAGCTGATTTTAGTAAGCGAATGACAGTACAAGAACTCACACCAAAAGGTTTTAAAAACCTTGCTGAAACGGTGGAAGTGATGGCAGAAGCTGAGCAATTGGCAGCACATAAAATGGCAGTAAATGTAAGATTGGCGAAACTCAATATCTAAGATATTAATTGTAGATCTAAGCACGACACGTAAGCAGTCAAATTTTCATACAACAATACGAAATATGTATGAATGATTACAATTCGCACATTTTACAATGGAAGAAAACAATAATGACAATCACAACTTTATCCCGACAAAATATACAAGCCTTAACGCCATATCAATCCGCTCGAAAACTCGGCGGCAATGGTACGATTTGGCTGAATGCAAATGAATATCCAACCTCGCCTGAATTTCAGCTTTCGGGTAAGAATTTAAACCGCTACCCCGAACCCCAGCCTCAAAGAGTGGTACAGGCTTATGCGAATTATGCGGGCGTTTCAACTGAAAATGTACTCGTTACTCGTGGCGGTGATGAAGGCATTGAATTGATAATCCACACTTTTTGCGAACCCAAACAAGATGCCATTTTATTCTGTCCTCCGACTTACGGAATGTATGCAGTGAGTGCTGAAACGGCAGGTGTGCTAAGTAAGACCGTGCCTTTAACTGACGATTTTCAGCTTAATTTGCCAGAAATCAAAAATCATCTTAATGATGTAAAAGTAGTCTTTGTATGCAGCCCAAATAATCCGACAGGTAATTTACTCAAGCAATCAGATATACTCGATCTTTTGCAAATCACGGCAGGCAAAGCGATTGTGGTGGTGGACGAAGCCTATATTGAGTTCTGTCCTGAAGCAAGCGTTATTAATTTGCTTAAAAATTACCCGCACTTAGCAATTATCCGCACGCTCTCTAAAGCCTTTGCTTTAGCTGGATTGCGTTGTGGTTTTGTGTTAGCAAACCCCGAGCTAATTGACATCTTAAGTAAGGTAATCGCTCCATATCCTATCCCTGTGCCGAGTGCTGATCTTGCGGAACAAGCGTTAAGACCTGCGAACATCGCCACTGTTCAAGCTCTCACACAAGAACTTCTTTCCAATCGTCAATGGCTTGCTAAAGCTCTTTTAGTTTTACATCAAGTGGAAAAAGTGTATGAAAGTGAAGCTAATTATCTGTTGATCAAATGTCAAAACGGGCAAGCTGTGTTTAAGGCATTGTGGGAACAAGGAATTATTTTAAGAGACCAGAATAAGACATTGCATTTACAAAATTGTATTCGCATTACTGTGGGAACAAGGAATGAGTGTGAGAGAGTTGTTGAAGCTATTAAGGAGGTAAAATGAACCACCTCCTATTTAAGTCACAGAGCGATTCGAGATTATTTAGTTTTATACTGTTTGTATAAAGCAAATGATAAACCTCATACCATTCATATAACATACACGGAGAAAAATATGCAACCTACTCTTTTTATCGACCGAGATGGCACATTAATTGATGAACCAAAAACTGATTTCCAAATTGACAGTTTAGAGAAACTAAAATTAGAACCGAAAGTGATTCCCGCACTCCTCAGACTGAAAGCGAAATACCGTTTTGTGATAGTTTCTAATCAAGATGGGCTTGGTACGGATGCTTTTCCACAAACAGATTTTGATAAGCCCCACAATGTAATGATGGCATTATTTGAATCTCAGGGCATTACCTTTGATGAAGTGCTCATTTGCCCGCATAAGCCCGAAGAAAATTGTCTATGTCGCAAACCAAAAATTAAGTTGCTTGATCACTATATTCGTAAAAATTTATTCGATATTGACCGCTCTTTTGTCATTGGTGACCGAGAGACCGATATGCAATTAGCAGAAAATCTAGGTATTCGAGCTATTCAATACGATCCACAGAAAATGAATTGGGATCTGATTGCAGAAAAATTGTTGGGGGAAACGGTCACAAACTGTGGCAAACGTCCGCCACGTTTTGCAGAAGTAATTCGTCAAACTAAAGAGACCGATATTAAAGTGCAGGTTTGGCTAGATGAAGCTGGTGTAAATGAAATCAAAACCGGCGTTGGTTTTTTTGACCATATGCTCGATCAAATCGCCACACACGGTGGGTTTAGAATGAACGTGCAGTGTAAAGGCGATTTATGGATTGACGAACATCACACGGTGGAGGACACCGCTCTCGCCCTCGGACAAGCACTGAAACAAGCCATTGGTGACAAACGTGGTATTGCCCGTTTCGGCTTTGTGCTTCCAATGGACGAATGTAAAGCAGAATGTGCTTTAGATTTATCGGGCAGACCTTGGATCAAATTCAATGCCTGCTTTAAACGCGATAAAGTGGGCGATTTTAGTACGGAACTCACTGAACATTTCTTTCAATCTTTGGCATTTTCAATGCTTGCCACGCTTCATTTAAATGTCACGGGTAATAACGATCATCATAAAATAGAGAGCTTATTTAAAGCCTTTGGGAGAACATTAAGGCAGGCGATTCGGATTGAAGGAAATGAAATGCCAAGTTCAAAAGGAATTTTATAGTTGAAAGAGCGGTTAATTTTTGTCGTATTTTTGCAAAATTCGACCGATTGTAAAAGGATAAAAAAATGACAAACATCACGATTATAGACACAGGTTGTGCCAACCTTTCTTCTGTAAAATTCGCCTTTGACCGATTAGGTTACAATACCGAGATCACTTTTGATCTCAATAAAATCAAATCTGCCGATAAGCTGATTTTACCTGGCGTAGGCACTGCAAATGCAGCAATGTATAATTTACAAGAACGTCAATTGATCGAAACCATTCAAAATCTAACACAACCAGTGCTAGGCATTTGTTTGGGTATGCAGTTAATGACCGAATTTTCCGAAGAGGGTAATGTACCGACCTTAAACCTAATAAGCGGAAAAACTAATCGAATTCCCGATACGGGTTTACCGTTACCTCAAATGGGATGGAATTGCGTGCAATTTGTAAAAAACTGTCCGTTATTTGATGGTATTGTGCAAAATAGTCACTTCTATTTTGTGCATAGTTATGCAGTTAGCCCGAATGAACATTCGGTGGCAATAAGCAATTATGGTGTGAATTTTTCTGCTGCGATAGCGAAAGAAAATTTTTACGGTGTACAATTTCATCCCGAACGTTCGGGTAAAAATGGTGCGTTGTTGCTAAAAAATTTTGTGGAAAAAGTACCGTTTTAATCACTAGATCATATAGTCATACAGGATCAAACACAATGAAACAATCTATTATTATCCCTGCTCTTGATCTTATCAATGGTCAAGTTGTGCGGTTACACCAAGGCGATTATGCCAAGCAAACTACCTATTCTGACAATCCAATTAAGCAATTTGATAATTATGTACGTCAAGGAGCAAAACAACTACATCTAGTCGATTTAACGGGAGCGAAAAATCCCCAGTCAAGACAAACCGCACTTATTGGAAAAATCGTTGAAGCAACACAATGTAAAGTACAAGTGGGAGGAGGCATTCGTACAGAGCAAGATGTGGCAGATTTATTGGCTGTGGGTGCGAATCGCGTGGTGATTGGTTCAACCGCCGTAACTCATCGTTCAATGGTGAAAAACTGGTTCATCAAATATGGTGCGGAAAAATTTGTTCTAGCATTAGACGTGAATATTAATGCAAGCGGTCAGAAAATCGTTGCGATTAGCGGTTGGCAGGAAGAAAGTGGTGTACTATTAGAAACGTTGATCGAAGATTTCCAAACCGTTGGCTTACAACAAGTTTTATGTACCGATATTTCACGCGATGGCACCTTGACAGGTTCAAATATTGGACTTTATCAAGAAATTTGTGAGAAATATCCACCTATTCAGTTTCAATCTTCTGGAGGGATTGGTTCACTGGCTGATATTGAGGCTCTAAAAGGCACAGGTGTGTCAGGTGTAATTGTAGGTCGAGCTTTATTAGAAGGAAAATTTACGCTTTCGGAGGCAATCAAATGTTGGCAAAACGGATAATTCCTTGTTTGGATGTACGTGATGGACAGGTGGTAAAAGGGGTACAATTCCGTAACCACGAAATTATTGGCGATATTGTGCCACTTGCTCAACGCTATGCGCAAGAAGGAGCTGATGAATTGGTATTTTATGATATTACGGCTTCATCAGACGGTCGTACCGTGGATAAAAGTTGGGTAGAACGAATCGCTCAGGTAATTGATATTCCGTTTTGCGTAGCAGGTGGGATTAAAACCATTGAAGATGCGGAAAAATTGTTTGCATTTGGGGCGGATAAAATTTCGATTAATTCCCCTGCTCTCGCTGATCCAACGCTCATTTCTCGCTTAGCAGATCGCTTTGGCGTACAAGCGATTGTAGTAGGTATTGATAGTTGGTTTGAACAGGAAACAGGTAAGTATTGGGTAAACCAATATACAGGCGATGAAACACGTACCCGACAAACTCATTGGCAGTTGTTAGATTGGGTAAAAGAAGTACAACAATGCGGTGCAGGAGAAATCGTGCTAAATATGATGAATCAAGATGGTGTACGAAACGGGTACGATTTAGCCCAGCTCAAGCTGGTGCGAGGAGTATGTAGAGTACCTCTAATTGCATCTGGCGGTGCGGGTAAAATGGTACATTTTCGTGATGCTTTTATTGAAGCAAAAGTAGATGGGGCATTAGCTGCCAGCGTATTCCATAAACAGATTATTGAAATTGGCGAGTTGAAATCCTACCTTGTGAAATCAGCCATCGAGATTCGGAGTGAATAATGAATATTACTAAAATAGACTGGCAAAAAGTTAATGGTCTTCTTCCTGTTATTATTCAAAATATAAGTACTCGTGAGGTACTAATGCTTGGCTATATGAATGAAGAAGCCCTTACAAAAACCATCAAAGAACGTAAAGTAACTTTCTTCTCTCGTACCAAACAACGATTATGGACAAAAGGAGAAATCTCGGGCAATTTTTTAAATGTGGAAGAAATGAGCTTAGATTGCGATAACGACACTTTGCTCATTTTAGTTGATCCCATTGGGGCAACTTGCCACACAGGTGAATACAGCTGCTTCCATCAATTTACCTCTCCACAATCAGAGAACAAGAAGCAACAATTTGCAAATTGGGCGTGGTTTATAAAATTAGAACAACATTTAAAAGAAAAGAAAAATGCAGATCCTTCTAATTCTTATACTGCAACATTACACGCAAAAGGTACCAAAAAAATCGCCCAAAAAGTGGGGGAAGAAGGTGTGGAAACTGCCTTGGCTGCGGTCGCACAAGATAAAGCAGAAGTCATTTCTGAAGCTACAGATTTGGTCTATCACTTAACCGTATTATTACACAATCAAGATCTTCAGTGGTACGAAATTATCGCAAAACTACAAGAACGCCATCAAGGGATTGGATTACATCCAGAAGGAGGAAATAAATAAGAAAATTGTCAGGCAATATTAAGTGAGCAATTAGAAGATTTGTTTGGACAATTCAATATCATCGTAAAATACAGTGAAACTGTGGTAATTAAATGTATTGATAAACAACAAAATTTAGGAAATATCATTTTATTCCTTCTTCTTAAGCAACAATATAGCAAGGAAGATAGTAAAAAATTCACAATTTATAAATTTTATTTACAGACTGTAAATTATACAATACAATTATCGTAAATTTTTTATTACATCATAAGGAAACAAAAATGAACAAAACTGTAGGCAGCACACTTCTTGTTGCTGGTACGATGATTGGCGCGGGAATGTTGGCTATGCCACTCACTTCCGCTGGCATTGGCTTCGGCTTTACTTTAGTCTTGTTATTGGGGCTTTGGGCATTATTAACTTTTAGCGCACTTTTATTCGTTGAACTCTATCAAACTGCGGAAAGTGATGCAGGTATCGGCACACTTGCAGAACAATATTTTGGTAAAACAGGACGCATTATTGCCACGGCCGTGCTAATTATTTTCTTATATGCATTAATTGCCGCTTATATCAGCGGTGGCGGTTCACTACTAAAAGATTTATTACCAGAAAGTTTTGGCGATAAAGTTAGCGTCTTATTATTTACCGTGATTTTCGGTTCATTTATCGTCATCGGCACACATAGCGTAGATAAAATTAATCGCGTGTTATTTTTCGTTATGCTTGCTGCCTTTGCCGTGGTGTTAAGCTTAATGTTGCCAGAAATCAAATTTGATAACTTAATGGCGACGCCAATTGATAAGGCTTTAATTATCTCTGCAAGCCCTGTATTTTTCACGGCATTTGGTTTCCACGGTTCCATTCCAAGTTTAAATAAATACTTAGATGGCAATGTAAAAGCATTGCGCTTCTCTATTTTGGTCGGCTCTGCCATAACACTTTGTGCTTATATTCTATGGCAACTATCCACGCACGGCTTGCTTACACAAAATGAATTTTTACAAATCTTAAAAGAAGATGCGACTTTAAATGGCTTAGTAAAAGCAACCTTCGCCATCACTGGAAGCAATGTGATCGCAAGTGCGGTAAAATTATTTTCTACATTAGCACTTATCACTTCTTTCTTAGGTGTGGGATTAGGATTGTTAGAATGTATTGAAGATTTACTAAAACGTTCATTTAACGTTACAGCAGGCAGAATTTCACTTGGTTTACTGACTTTTATTCCACCACTTGTTTTTGCATTATTTTACCCAGAAGGTTTTATTTTAGCACTAGGCTACGCAGGTCAAATGTTTGCATTCTACGCCGTAGTATTGCCAGTTAGCCTTGTTTGGAAAGCTCGTCGTGTTCACCGCAATTTGCCATATAAAGTGTGGGGAGGAAATCTGACTTTAATTATCGTATTGGTATTAGGCGTGATCATTACATCCATTCCATTTGCGATTCGTGCGGGTTATTTACCCTTTGTTGTAGGTTAAAAACAAACTAAAAATTTACCGCACTTTTTATCTAAAAAAGAGTAAATATTATCCTAATTAATTTAGATAAAAATTTCAGACAAAACTTATCATTAATCTTATACAACAAAAAGGCTAAGTTCTAAAATTATAGAACTTAGCCCTTAAACTAAATGAAGTTCACTTCATCTATATTATACTTTCAATTATCGTCTTGTTTTCAATAGTTTTTCAGTGAGTTCATAAGCTCGAAGTTTTGCTAACTCTTTAGAAAGTTTTGCAACAAGTAAGTCGTGATCTGCATCAGATCCGCGAGATACTATATTTTCTTCTGCTTTACGTTTTGCTTCGTGAATACGATCTGCATCTAATTCACTACCTCGAATAGCAATATCTGCTAATACTGTCACAATATTTGGTTGAACTTCTAAAAAACCACCAGAAACATAGATAACTTCTTCATTCCCATCTTTAAGAGTAAATTTAACAATCCCAGGCTTAATTGCTGTTAGCAATGGCGTATGTCCGGGCAAAATACCAAGCTCCCCTTCCACACCAGTTACCTGAATTTGTTTTACTTCACCTTCAAAGATTTTCTGCTCTGCGCTTACTATTGTTAAATTAAATGTCGCCATTTTGTTCTCCTTCAAATGACTTGAAGTGATTACATATTTTTGGCTTTTTCTAACACTTCATCGATTGAACCAACCATATAGAACGCTTGTTCAGGAATATGGTCATATTCGCCATCTAAGATACCTTTGAAGCCACGGATGGTGTCTTTTAATGTCACGTATTTACCTGGTGAACCTGTGAAGACTTCTGCAACAAAGAATGGTTGTGATAAGAAACGTTCAATTTTACGTGCACGTGCTACCACTAGTTTATCTTCTTCAGATAATTCGTCCATACCAAGAATTGCAATAATATCCTTCAATTCTTTATAACGTTGTAAAATACCTTGTACACCACGAGCAACATCATAATGTTCTTGACCAACAACAAGCGGGTCTAACTGACGTGAAGTTGAATCTAATGGATCAACTGCAGGGTAAATACCTAAAGATGCGATTTGACGACTTAATACAACAGTTGAGTCTAAATGTGCGAAAGTTGTTGCTGGAGATGGGTCAGTTAAGTCATCCGCTGGTACGTACACCGCTTGCACAGAAGTGATAGAACCTGTTTTGGTTGAAGTGATACGTTCTTGTAACACACCCATTTCTTCTGCCAATGTCGGTTGATAACCTACCGCGGATGGCATACGACCTAATAACGCAGATACTTCAGTACCAGCAAGGGTATAACGATAGATATTATCCACAAAGAATAATACATCTCGACCTTCATCACGGAATTTTTCAGCCATAGTTAAACCAGTCAATGCAACACGTAAACGGTTACCTGGTGGCTCGTTCATTTGACCATAAACCAAAGATACTTTATCTAATACGTTAGAATCTTTCATTTCATGATAGAAGTCATTACCTTCACGAGTACGTTCTCCTACACCCGCAAATACAGAGTAACCTGAATGCTCAATCGCAATATTACGAATCAACTCCATCATATTTACGGTTTTACCTACACCTGCACCGCCGAATAAACCAACTTTACCACCTTTTGCGAATGGACAAATTAAGTCGATCACTTTGATACCAGTTTCTAATAATTCCGTACTGTTTGATTGTTCTTCATAGCTCGGTGCCGAACGGTGGATAGCCCAACGCTCTTCTTCACCAATTGCTCCTTGTTCGTCAATTGGTTCGCCCAACACATTCATAATACGACCAAGTGTTTTTGTGCCTACTGGTACTTGAATTGGGTTATTTGTGTTTTCTACTTTTAAGCCACGTTTTAAACCATCAGATGTACCCAATGCAATACAACGAACTACTCCGCCACCTAATTGTTGTTGCACCTCAAGTGTTAAACCTGATTCAACTTTTAATGCATCGTAAACTTTTGGCACCGCATCTTGTGGAAATTCAACATCAATCACCGCACCGATGATTTGTACAATTTTTCCTGCTGACATTACCGTTCCTCTTTTCTTAAATCGCTGCCGCACCGGCTACGATTTCATTCAATTCATTTGTGATACTTGCTTGACGAGCTTTGTTGTACACCAACCGCAGATCATTAATTAAATTACCTGCATTATCCGTTGCTGCTTTCATTGCTACCATTCGAGCCGCTTGTTCTGAAGCTAAATTATCTACAACCGCTTGATAAATTTGAGATTCTAAATAACGAACTAAAAGGCTATCTAAAAGTGCCTTTGGTTCTGGCTCATAAAGATAATCCCAAGTCTGTTGTCTTTCATTTAAATGATCGTCTTTAGATTCTGGTAAAGGAACTAACTGTTGCACAACAGGTTTTTGCGACATCGTATTAACAAATTTATTGTATGCAATATAAATTGCATCAATTTCACCATTACGATAAGCATCAAACATTGTATTTGCCACACCAATTAACTCTTCTAGAACGGGCGTATCGCCTAAACCAGAAAGCTGACCTTTGATATTAAATCCAAAGGAACGGAAAAAACTAATCCCTTTTGAACCTATTAAGCCCAAATCTGTAGAGATATTTTGTTCTTTCCAATTTTTGATTTGGTTAAGTGTGGTTTTGAATAAATTAACATTTAACCCACCACACATCCCACGATCTGTTGAAATAACCAAGATACCGATTTTCTTCACTTCGCGCTCAACTAAGAACGGATGTTTATAACCGATACTTGCCTTAGACACATGACTAATAACATTACGGATAGTTTCAGAATACGGACGAGATGCAGCCATACGATCCTGCGTTTTACGCATTTTCGAGGTTGCCACCATTTCCATTGCCTTAGTGATTTTTTGTGTACTTTGTACACTGGCAATTTTGGTTTTTATCTCTTTTGCACCTGCCATCTTATCTCTCCGTTACTACCAAGCACTATTCGCTTTAAAACCATCTAAAATACTTTTTAACGTATCTTTGATTTCATCATTATAGTTACCAGTTTTATTAAGCTCTTGCATAAATTCAGAGTGATTACGGTTAGAATAATCTAAAAGTGCGGTCTCAAAACTTGCAATTTTTGATAATTCCACGTCATCCAAATAACCAAATTCAACAGCAAACAATATAACCGCTTGTTCTGCAACAGATAATGGCGCGAATTGTTTTTGTTTTAATAATTCAGTTACTTTTTCACCGTGAGAAAGTTGCTTACGAGTCGCATCATCTAGATCTGATGCAAACTGTGCAAACGCTGCTAATTCACGATATTGAGCTAGCGCGGTACGAATACCACCCGCTAATTTCTTAATAACTTTAGTTTGTGCTGAACCACCAACACGAGATACTGAAATACCTGGGTTTACCGCAGGACGAATACCTGAGTTAAACAAGTTAGATTCTAAGAAGATCTGACCATCGGTAATAGAAATTACGTTGGTTGGAACAAACGCAGATACGTCACCAGCTTGGGTTTCAATAATCGGAAGTGCGGTTAAAGAACCTGTTTTTCCTTTCACTTCACCTTTAGTGAATTTTTCTACATAATCTTCATTTACACGAGAAGCACGTTCTAGTAAACGAGAATGTAAATAGAACACATCACCTGGATAGGCTTCACGACCTGGTGGACGACGTAATAATAATGAAATTTGACGATAAGCTACGGCTTGTTTTGATAAATCATCATAAACAATTAACGCATCTTCACCGCGATCACGGAAATATTCCCCCATCGCACAACCAGCATAAGGGGCTAAATATTGTAACGCTGCTGATTCAGATGCAGATGCAGCTACCACGATAGTATTTGCAAGCGCACCATGTTCTTCTAATTTACGCACGACGTTTGCAATAGTAGAGGCTTTTTGACCAATCGCAACATAGATACATTTAATACCTGAATTACGTTGATTAATAATAGCGTCAATTGCTAACGCAGTTTTACCCGTTTGACGGTCACCGATGATTAACTCACGCTGACCACGACCAATCGGTACCATAGAATCGACAGCTTTATAACCAGTTTGAACAGGTTGATCAACAGAACGACGATCGATAACACCTGGCGCAATCACTTCTACTGGTGAGAAACCATCATTTTCAATTTCGCCTTTACCATCGATTGGCTGACCAAGCGTATTAACTACACGACCTAATAAACCACGACCAACTGGTACTTCAAGAATACGACCTGTACATTGAACTTCCATACCTTCCGCTAAATCTGCGTAAGGTCCCATAACTACAGCACCAACAGAATCGCGTTCAAGGTTAAGTGCCATCGCATAACGATTACCTGGTAAGGCGATCATTTCACCTTGCATCACATCGCTTAAACCGTGGATGCGAATAATACCATCGCTTACAGAAACAATTGTCCCTGTATTACGCGCTTCACTGACCACGTCGAATTGAGCGATGCGTTTTTTAATCAATTCACTAATTTCAGTTGAATTTAGTTGCATCTTGTATTCCTCTTATAATTGCAACTCGTTTGCGAGACGAGTAAGTTGCCCACGGCTACTTCCGTCAATCACAAAGTCTTCAGTACGAACAATCACACCAGCAATAAGTGCGTTATCCACGTTGCAATTTAATTTCACTTTGCGAGCTAATCTTTTTTCCATTGCAGCTGCAATTTTTTCGATTTGTGTTGCATTCAATGGTTGCGCAGATGTTACTTCAACTTCTGCAATAGCTTGGTGTTCCTCTACGTGATGTTTAAATTCTTCAAACACCGCAGGAATAGCACTCAAACGCTTATTTTCAGCCATTAACCGAATAAGATTTTGCCCATATTGATCCAATTGTTCGCCACAAATAGAAATTACTGTATCAGCTAATTTCTGTGCAGAAAGAGAACTACTTAAGTAAGCTTTTACCGTTTCATCTTCAGCTACGGCAGCAGCAAAACCTAACATTTCAGTCCATTTTTCGACCGCACTTTGTTCAATGGCAAAGTCGAATGCAGCTTTTGCATAAGGGCGAGCTATTGTAGTTAATTCTGACATAAGCTAAGCCTCTTATAACTCTGCAACTAATTTATCAATAATGTCATTGTTTGCCGCTTCATCAATAGAACGACCCACAATTTTCTCAGCACCAGCCACAGCCAATGAAGCCACTTTAAGACGTAATTCTTCTTGAACACGTTTACGTTCAGCTTCTACTTCAGCATAACCTTGTGCAATAATTTTTGCTTTTAGTTCTTCGGCTTCAGCCTTCACTTCGTCTAACACTTCATTGCGACGTTTATTCGCTGCATCTAAAATTTCTTGAGCTTGTACTTTTGCAGCTGAAAGTTCTTGTTCAACAAGATTTTTCGTATCTGCTTGCTCTTTTTTAGCTGCTTCAGCTGACGCTAAAGCGTTCGCAATTTGGCTTTGACGTGTTTCAATCGCATTAATAATTGGTGGCCAAACAAATTTCATGCAAAACCACACAAAAAGTGCGAATGCGATAAGTTGACCAATCAATGTTGCATTTAAATTCACAACGTCCTCCTTACTATGCTTGTTTTACGTTGATAAGCAAATAAGGTGATTAGTTTAATAAACCGATGAATGGGTTTGCGAAAATGAAAAGTAATGAAATACCAACAGCAATCATTGCAATCGCATCTAAAAGACCAGCTACGATAAACATTTTAGTTTGTAAGCTAGATGCTAATTCTGGTTGGCGAGCTGATGATTCTAAGAATTTACCACCTAGAATAGCAAAGCCAATTGCAGTACCTAATGCAGCAAATGCAAGAAGAATTGATGCTCCGATGATTGTCGCTGTAATTACAGTTTCCATAATTTTCTCCAATAGAAGTTAAGTTTTAGCCCTAGAGCCGGTTAATAAAAAACGATTAATGATCTGCTTTATTATAAGCAATACTTAAATAAACAACCGTCAACATCATAAAGATGAAAGCCTGCAAGGTAATAACCAAAATATGGAAAATAGCCCAAGCAAGATGTAACGGAATCCCTAATGCTGCAATGGCCATATTAGCGGAATACATTACAGCGATAAGAATAAAGATCAACTCCCCTGCATACATGTTACCGAATAAACGGAAAGCAAGTGAAATTGGTTTAGCCAATAAAGTCACCGTTTCAAGAATAAAGTTAACAGGAATAAACGCCCAATGATTGAATGGATGAAGCGTATATTCTTTAACTAAACCTTTGAATCCTTTAGATTTTATTGTGTAGAAAAGAATTAAAAAGAAAACACAAATGGACATACCCAAAGTTGCGCTAATATCTGCTGTCGGCACTGCACGAAGATAATGAATACCGAACAAACCTGCAAATTGAGGTAAGAAATCAACAGGAATTAAGTCGATAGCATTCATGATGAATACCCAACAGAAAATTGTTAATGCAAGTGGCGCAACTACGTTACGTGGACCATGAAAATTTTCTTTCACGATTCCATTAACCCATTCCACAACAATTTCAACTAAGCATTGCATTTTTCCTGGAACGCCAGTTGTTGCTTTTTTCCCTACTCGAGAAAAAACAAATAGGAAAATAACCGCAGCAAGAATAGAAAAGAACAACGTATCTATATGAACATTCCAAAATCCATCCCCTGTTTTGAGAAAGGATAAATGGTGGCTAATGTATTCCGATGTTGTTTGTCCAGACATAATCGATCCTTTGTTCTGAAGAAGAATAACCCAAAGTTAAATTTTATTGAGAATAAGTGGAATAATATTATTCAGCACTAATGCCAATAAAAAACCAACAAAAAACGCAATAAAATTGATAACGAATAACCATTTGATGGCAATAATGATAAAAACCATCGTTAAAATAAACTTTATTGCTTCAGCACGATAAAGTGCGGTCAGTTTTGTTGAAAAATTTTGTTTTCTGTAAAAAATGATAAATATAAATGTACAAAAAGGCAAAAAGGCACTTAAAAAACCGTAGCTAAAATCTACCGCACTTTGGCGTTGCCATCCATAAATAAACAAATAAAAAACTACAAGCAAAAGACTCTCAATAACAATAGCTTTTCTGTAGTTTTTTTTAGCGTGAGATAAAATGCGCGACATCACTTTTACAAAATAATTTTAGCTCGCCGATTATACCTTTGCTGGCTTTAGATTCAACTTAAAAACACATAAAAAGTGTTATATAAATCACACTTTTAGAAAATAATTTATCTATTTGTTACTTTTTAACGTAAAACGATTAAATGTCGTTCGCCTATAAGTTCAGGAACAGATAATTCAATCACTTTTTGAATAGTATATTTTTTATTCAATTCATTAATTTCATCTTCCTGATAAATCCCTTTTAATGCATAAAAATATCCATTTTCTTTTGGTAAATGATGGCACCAATCTGTCATATCTTTTAGTGAAGCAAAAGCACGGCTTAATACACCATCAAATTTATCTTCAGGTTGATATTCTTCTACTCGACTTAAAACGGGGGTGACATTAGTTAGTCTAAGCTCACGTATAGCATTTCGAATAAAACTAATACGCTTACCTAAGCTATCAAGGAGGACAAATTGTTTGGAAGGATTAATAATTGCCAAAGGTAAACCAGGCAAACCAGGCCCTGTACCGACATCAATAAAACGATCACCTTGTAAATAAGGACTTACAACAAGACTATCTAAAATATGTTTAACTAACATTTCTTGTGGATCACGAACTGACGTCAAATTATAAGCTTTATTCCATTTATTGAGTAAATTGACCAGATTAATCAACTGCTGAATTTGTTGATCACTTATTTTTATATTTGCTTGCGCAAGTAAACTGACTAATTTGGCTTTCATATTTATTATCTCTTTGAAAAATTACGCTATTTTACTTAAAAGTGCGGTAAATTTCCTTAATGTTTTTAGTAATTTGATGAATTATTTACCGAATCAATGTCCAGTTTTACACCATAAATTGAATGCACCTCCGCATAATTCATTTCAAAGGCTTTAATTGCTTCTGTTCAAGAACCAAAGAATGAATGTTCGCTAAAAAATAAGTTTGTTCTGCTTCAGGAATGGAAAATGGCATTAACTTGAGTAAATCTTGATGAATAGCTAAAACTTGTGGAAAAATGACCGCACTTTGCATTTCTTCGAGCATTTCTGAATAAAGCGGAGAAACACAACCTCCTCGTTCTATTCGACCTAAGCTGCAAGCAATGTGTAGCAGCATAAAATCCACTTGAGGCGTATTCACATCAGCTTGCCAGTAATGAGCTAATCGATTTCGTAAACGAAATATCACATCAATAATAGATTGATTTATTTGCTTGCGAATTTTCCAACGTTCTAGTTGCTTAAATAACCGCATTTATTTTTGTTAGTTCAAAATTTGTTCGCTAATTTACCGCACTTTACTGAAATAAAACAGTGCATAGATCACAGTTTTGTAGCAAAATGGTAAAAAAATTTGTAAGGATGTAAAAATGTTAGATTACGAGATCTTCAATCCATATGAAGGATTGATTTTTGATATGGATGGAACTTTAATTGATACAATGCCCGTGCATGCGCAGGCTTGGACAATGGTGGGAAAGAAATTTGGCTATGAATTTGATTTTCAAATTATGTATAACTTCGGCGGGGCAACGGTTCGAACTATTGCGGGGGAAATGATGAAAGCGGCGAATATGCCACTAGATCGAATTGAGGATGTGCTGGCTGCAAAACGTGAGTTGTCTTATCAACTTATTCCGACTCAATCAAAGTTATTGCCAACCTTTGAAATTGTTAAATCCTTCCATCAGAAAAAGCCGATTGCTTTAGGTTCTGGCTCACACCGTAAAATTATTGATATGTTGATGGATAAACTGGCTATCGCACCTTACTTTAATGCAATTGTCAGTGCAGATGATGTAAAAGAACATAAACCACACCCAGAAACTTTTTTACGCTGTGCGGAGTTAATTCAAGCAAATCCAAGTCGTTGTATCGTATTTGAAGATGCGGATTTAGGCGTGCAAGCAGGATTAAGTGCGGGAATGGATGTGTTTGATGTTCGCACACGAGAAATTATTTCGCCAAGATAATGGATATTTTTTCATTTTTTAGTGCTGATTTTTGGCAGGCTAATAGCTTATGCTTTATGTTTATCAGCGCATTTTTGAGTGCAACAGTATTACCAGGTAATTCAGAAGTTATATTTGTTGCGCTTGCTGTACCTAAATTAATGTTAGGTTCTTTATTTAACGCAGATATATTAGCTCTAATATTAATTGCAACCGCTGGAAATAGCTTAGGAAGTTTAACCACTTACGGAATTGGGCGATGGATGCCAAAATTCGATCCCAAAAATTACCGCACTTTATGGGCAATAAATCAGCTACGGCGTTATGGAGCGATTGCTTTACTTTTGAGCTGGCTACCAGTAGTTGGCGATTTATTTTGTGCCATAGCTGGTTGGTTAAGATTAAATTTTGTAACGAGTAGTCTCTTTATCTTTCTGGGAAAAATGGTTCGTTATGTTGCGTTATTGTTTTTGAGTACACCATTCTTATTATAAAATGAGCAAGAAAAAACCCCACAATAAACGTGGGGCAAATAACCTAAGGAACCAATTTTATTAAAACAACTGCAAGTTGCTTACACTATAAGACTAATACTTTATAAGAAAGTTCAAAATTTTTTAAAAATTTTCAAAATAAAAATTTTTGCATAAAAGAAACCCCACAATAAATGTGGGGCAATAACCTAAGGAACCAATTTTATTAAAACAACTGCAAGTTGCTTATTCTATAAGACAATGAACCTTACTATAAAGTTCATTAAAATTTGTAAAAAATAAATATTTATTCAATTATTTCTTAACCAACTGATTTATAAGGAAAATTTATGCCATTACTTGATAGTTTTAAAGTGGATCACACAAAAATGAACGCACCTGCAGTACGCATTGCAAAAACGATGTGCACGCCAAAAGGCGATAATATTACTGTTTTTGATTTACGTTTTTGTATTCCAAACAAAGAAATTCTTTCCCCAAAAGGCATTCATACACTTGAACATTTATTTGCTGGATTTATGCGCGATCACTTAAATGGCGATAGCATAGAAATTATTGATATTTCTCCGATGGGATGTCGCACGGGATTTTATATGTCTTTGATTGGCACACCAAATGAACAGGAAGTGTCTGAGGCTTGGTTAGCTTCAATGCAAGATGTTTTAGGTGTACAAGATCAAGCTTCTATTCCCGAATTAAATATCTATCAATGCGGAAGCTATACGGAACATTCCTTAGAAGATGCACACGAAATTGCCAAAAATGTTATCGCACGCGGTATAGGTGTAAATAAAAATGAAGATTTGTCACTCGATAATTCCTTATTAAAATAGGAAAACGCTTGATTAACCTAAAAAAGTTGGTAGTAAAAAACACACTTTATGATCTACACCCCAAAAATTGACTAAATAACCAACTAAGGTGTAGATTTTTTATGACCAAATACAACACTCTTTTCAAACAACAAGTCATCGAATTTGATCTTCAAAATGGTAAAAATCGTTCACTTACCCGCAGGTATTTTCAACTTGCCTAAATAACACTAAAACGTTGGATTAACCAATTAATCATAGTTAAATCAATAGATTATCCGTACTTAGTAAGAAGCAAAATTACTTACCTGAATTTAGACTTAACATAATACAAGCGGTTAAAAATGGGCAATTTTCTGCAGAAGCCGCATATTTACATTTTGGCATTACCAATTCAGGCGTTGTTAGTCAATGGCTACAAGCCTTTGAAAAACAAGGTATAAACGGCTTAATCCTCAAACCTAAAAGTCGTCCAATCATGAAACCGAAATACCCTAAGATGCCACCTAAACCGAAAACATGAGGGGAAGAACTAGAATTGGAAAATTTACTACGTGCGGAGAACGCAATCCTAAAAAAGTTGCAAGAACTCAACCAACAAAAAAAGACTTGAAGACGCAAAACCCAATTTTACATTCCGACCAAGGTTGGCAGTATCAAATGGTCGGTTATCAGGCGATTTTACGAGAGAATAGCATTCAACAGAATATGTCAAGGAAAGGAAATTATTTAGATAACAATGCGATGGAAAACTTCTTTGGACGATTAAAAACTGAATGTTATTACGACAAACGATTTGAGACGTTCAAACAACTGAAAAAACAACTCATGAGTATATTCATTATTACAACCATGACTGCACTCGGGGGAAACTAAAAGGGCTGAGCCCTGTGAATGACAGAACTCAGTCCTTGAACTAAATCAATCTAACTTTTTGAGGGAAGATAAATCCCAACTTGCGGTCAATTAATAGCTTGAATTGATTAACACTTCTTCGCCATAGCCGCCTAAAGTTGGCATTGGTTGATAAGTAGAGTTTGCGGCACGCATTAAACGAATACCACGAACACCTGCTTCTTTAGCTGCTAGTACATCATCATCGCTGTCGCCATAGTGAATACTCACTTTATGTGAAATGATTGCAGGCGTTTTGTTATATTTTGTTGTACGTTCACGGCTGCCCATAAATTCAACTGGGTGCATATTCTTAATATTGAACGTTTTTTCTAAAATTGGGGTTACACCATCCACTTTGCCAGCAGTACGGCCAGTGAAAAAGTAAACTTGGTCGCCACGTGCTTGGTGCATATTAATTAAATCTATGGCAATTTGTTTAGGAATAGAATATTTATCGCAACCTGCATTTACTTCATTCCAGAAATCTTGGTTTTTCAAATAATCGTGTTTACCTGGTGAGAATTTTTGTTGTCCGTGGTAAAAGCAAGGGCTACTGAAAAGCACGGTATCATCAATATCAAAGCTTACATTAATTGGTGCTTTACCTTCTAAACTTTGTTTGATTTGATCAACACTAATCCAATGAATTGCTTGCTCTTGTAACATTTCACGAGCATTAGTGCCAGATTGAGTATAAGGTTCTGTTTTGCCTGCCATCGCTGGAACTGCAGCTGCAGTTAAAAGTGCGATTACAGATAATTTTATGCCGTTTTTCATTGCCTTTCCTCACAAACGTTGATTTAAAAACCGCTCAGATCATACATTTTTTTAGCTTATATTCAATAATTAGCAATCGTTTGCTATCTCAAAGTATGATCCACTTCACATTTTTTATTTATGAGTGAAGAATAAATCTACAATATAAATTTCCCTCTTGAATTTAATCAATTTGTCGCCATATAACGAACAACTTTTCACTTTATAAAGGACAGAACAATGACAACGATTGTAAGCGTACGTCGCAATGGGCAAGTCGTCGTAGGCGGTGATGGACAAGTTTCTTTAGGCAATACCGTAATGAAAGGTAATGCTCGTAAAGTACGCCGTTTATATAATGGTAAGGTACTTGCTGGTTTTGCGGGTGGAACGGCAGATGCATTTACACTTTTTGAATTATTTGAACGTAAACTTGAAATGCATCAAGGGCATTTGCTAAAAAGTGCGGTGGAATTAGCGAAAGATTGGCGTACAGATCGTGCACTTCGTAAGTTAGAAGCGATGTTAATTGTGGCGGATGAAAAAGAAAGTTTAATCATCACGGGTATTGGCGATGTGGTTCAGCCCGAAGAAGATCAAATTTTAGCAATCGGATCGGGTGGTAACTATGCGTTGTCTGCAGCACGTGCATTGGTGGAAAATACCGAACTTTCTGCTCGTGAAATTGTTGAAAAATCTTTAAGAATTGCTGGTGATATTTGCGTGTTCACAAATACCAATTTCACTATTGAAGAATTACCGAATTAAGGAAAAAGCTATGTCTGAAATGACTCCTCGCGAAATAGTTTCTGAATTAGATCAACATATTATTGGTCAAGCCGATGCAAAACGTGCAGTGGCAATTGCGCTACGTAACCGTTGGCGTCGTATGCAGCTTCAAGAACCTTTGCGTCATGAAGTGACCCCAAAAAATATTTTAATGATTGGCCCAACTGGTGTGGGTAAAACTGAAATTGCGCGCCGTTTAGCAAAATTAGCTAACGCACCATTTATCAAAGTGGAAGCAACGAAATTTACCGAAGTGGGTTATGTGGGGAAAGAGGTGGATTCCATTATTCGTGATTTAACGGATAGTGCGATGAAACTTGTTCGCCAACAAGAAATTGCGAAGAACAGAGCAAGAGCTGAAGACGTGGCTGAAGAGCGTATTTTGGATGCTTTACTTCCTCCAGCAAAAAATCAGTGGGGCGAAGTTGAAAACCATGATAGTCACAGCAGTACTCGCCAAGCGTTCCGTAAAAAATTACGAGAAGGTCAATTAGATGATAAAGAAATCGAAATTGATGTGTCTGCTGGCGTATCTATGGGGGTTGAAATTATGGCTCCTCCAGGCATGGAAGAAATGACAAATCAACTGCAATCATTGTTCCAAAATTTGGGTTCAGACAAAACGAAAAAACGCAAAATGAAAATTAAAGATGGGTTGAAAGCGTTGATTGATGATGAAGCAGCGAAATTAATTAACCCTGAAGAACTTAAACAAAAAGCCATTGATGCTGTGGAACAAAATGGTATTGTCTTTATCGATGAAATCGACAAAATTTGTAAGAAAGGCGAATACAGTGGGGCTGATGTATCGCGTGAAGGTGTGCAACGTGATTTACTTCCGTTAGTAGAAGGCTCGACTGTTAGTACCAAACACGGAATGGTTAAAACTGATCATATCTTATTTATTGCATCTGGTGCATTCCAAGTTGCTCGTCCTTCAGATTTAATCCCTGAACTACAAGGGCGTTTGCCGATTCGTGTTGAACTTACCGCATTAAGTGCGGCGGATTTTGAGCGCATTTTAACAGAACCTCACGCCTCTTTAACCGAACAATACAAAGCGTTGATGGCAACAGAAGGCGTGAATATTGAATTTACAACAGAGGCGGTTAAGAAAATTGCTGAGGCTGCATTCCGAGTGAATGAAAAAACGGAAAATATCGGTGCACGTCGTTTACATACGGTAATGGAACGTTTGATGGATAAAATTTCTTTCAGCGCAAGCGATATGAATGGTCAAACGGTCAATATTGATGCGGCTTATGTTGCGGATGCACTTGGCGAAGTGGTTGAAAATGAAGATTTGAGCCGTTTTATTCTTTAAAGATAAAAATTTTACATATAAAAGTGCGGTAAATTTTTACCGCACTTTTTTGTTTTCTAAATTGAGAAACTAATTAGTTTTTAATTTACTCCAATATTTTTCATAAATATCAACAGCTTCTCCTACATCGCCTTGCATAATTCCTTTTTCTACTTCTTCCGCTGGTGGGAATAATTTTGGATCATTAGCAACTTCCGTGCTTAGCAATGTTTTCGCCCCATTATTTGGCATAGAAAAGCCCATGCGTTCGATAACAATTTTTGCATTTTCAGGGCGAAGTAAGAAGTCAATGAACTTATGTGCACCTTCAACATTTTTTGCTGTAGTCGGAATCGCATAGTTATCCATCCAGAAAATTGCACCTTCTTTTGGATACACAAATTGAAGAGATTGATTTTCTTTCTGCGCTAAATAAGCTGAACCATTCCAAATCATACCAATTGCAACTTCGCCTTGTACGTAAGGGACTTCAGGAGAATCAGAGTTAAAAGTCGCTACATTTGGTAACAGTTTTTCTAAACGCTCATAAGCTGTTTTGATGTCTTCTTCATTGGTGGTATTTGGCGATTTACCATCCAGTAATAATGCTACGTGGAACACTTCACGCGCATCACTGGTCATGAGAACTTTGCCTTTAAATTCAGGTTTCCATAAATCCGCCCAGCTAGTGATGGTTTTAGGATCAATCTCATCCGCATTAACTTCAATACCAGTTAAGCCGTAAACGTAAGGTAATGAATATTTATTTTCTGGGTCGAATTCTTTATTTAATAAATGTTTAGGGATTTGATGAATATTGGTCAATTTACTTTGATCAATCGGTTGAAGCATCTTTTCCTTAATCATTTTATTTACGTAGTAACTTGATGGAAACACCAAATCATAGCCAGAACCAGTATTCTGAGTAAGTTTAAGTTTCGCATACATTTCTTCGTTGCTTTCAAAGGTAGAATAAATTACCTCGATGCCCGTTTCTTTAGAGAACTGTGCGACTAAATCAGAAGGCACATAGTCTGTCCAGTTATAGACGTAAAGTTTGTTATTGGCAAAAGCGGAAGCCGCAAAAAGTGCGGTGGTGGAAAGGAAAAGATTTTTGAGTGAGTGAGCAAAGAATTTTTTCAATTTATTGACCTCCGAGGGTTATCGTTCATCATAAAACACGCAAATTTTGCGTGCGCGCAGTATAGCATTTTTTTCTAAAAGGTTTGACATATTTCCCTTTCGGGGTAAGATTTTGCCAGTTTTTTCCTAAGGGATTTTTTATGCTTAATTTTGCCTATCAAGAACACGTTCGCTCTTATTATTTCGACTCTCGTAACCAAGATTTTCAATTCCCGCCGCTCACTCAAATTGAACATGCTGATGTATGTGTGATCGGGGCTGGATTTTTTGGTTTATCTGCAGCATTAGAACTGGCGGAGAAAGGAAAAAAAGTCATTGTCTTAGAGGGAGCAAGAGTAGGATTTGGTGCTTCTGGTCGCAGTGGTGGGCAGGCAATTAATGGCTTTGAAGAAGGCATTGATGAATACGTTAAACAAGTTGGCGAAGATAAGGCACATAAACTTTGGAATATGTCATTAGAGACCATTGATATTATTGATGAACGTATTGAAAAATATGGCATTCAATGCGACTGGAAAAAAGGCTATGCCACATTAGCATTAAATGAACGCCGAATGGATGACTTAATTGAAATGGAAAAAGAAAGTCATAAAAATTTTGGCTATCAGAATATGCAACTTTGGGATAAAACTAAATTAAAACAGCACTTAGGCAGTGATATTTATGTGGGGGGGCTATTTGATAGTAATTCAGGGCATTTGCATCCACTTAATTATTGCTTAGGTTTAGCGAAAGCTTGTGTCGATCTGGGTGTTCAAATTTTTGAACAATCTCCTGTCGTGGATATGGTTGAGAAAAATGGTTGCGTTGAGGTTAAAACAGCTAAAAGTGCGGTTATTTCTCAAGACGTTATTTTAGCCACCAATGCTTATATTGATGTCCTCCCGAAATCTATTCATCACGGCATTAATCGTAAAATATTACCTGTGGAAAGTTTTATTATCGCCACAGAGCCGTTAAGCCAAGCGGTTGCTGATTCTGTCATTAATAATGGCATGTCGGTGTGCGATAACAATTTATTATTAGACTATTATCGTTTAAGTGCTGACAATCGCTTGCTTTTTGGTAGTGATTCTAGCTCAGAAAAAGATATGGTCGCGATTATGCGGAAAAATATGTTGTGTGTATTCCCGCAACTTGAAAATGTAAAAATCGATTATGGCTGGGCTGGCCCGATTGATATGACCTTAAACTCAACGCCACATTTTGGTCGTATTTCTCCGCATATTTATTTTGCTCATGGTTATTCTGGTCACGGTGTTGCTTTGACTGGTCTTGCGGGGCGAATTGTAGCGGAGGCGATTTTGGGTGACGATGAACGTTTATCTATTTTTGAAGGACTGAAAGTCCCTTCTGTTTATGGTGGTCGAATTATCAAAGATCTTGCGACAAGGATTGGTGTGCAGTATTACAAGTTTTTAGATAAATACCGTTAAAATACAACAATTTTTTTCTAAAGCATTGCCATCAAAATTGACTAAAATAATTAAATTTTGTATGGATATAAATTCTAAATCAGTTAAAAAATTTACCGCACTTTAAAGCAAGAATTAAAATAATATTTTTCGCTACAATTTGTGTTTTCCATTAAGAGAGAAATATGTCAGAAAATTTGTTACTTTTCAGCTTGTTAGCTGTTGTTATTATATTGATTTTATTACTTATTCTACGCCAGCAAAAATATACACATCTTCATCAAGAATTATCGAAAACGACTCAAGATTATAATCAGCTTGCCAGTAAATTTGATGAACTTAGTAGCATTAAAAACCAGTTTGAACAACAAACAATTAAAGTACAGACTGAAAATCAAGGACTGCAATATCGTTTAACTGAACGTGATGAACAAATACATCATCTCACGCAAGAACGACAAAATTTGACTGAAAAATTGACCGCACTTTCTCAAGAATTAACGGGGTTACAAACAACCTTAACAGAGAAAGAAAAATATTTTTCCGCGCAACAACAGAACTTTGAACAATCTAAGCTGCAGTTGAGTGTGGAATTTCAAAACCTAGCAAATCGTATTTTGGATGAAAAAAGTCGATCATTTAGTCAATCAAATCAAACGGCATTGGAAACCTTGCTCAAGCCTTTCCGTGAGCAAATTGAAGGTTTCCAAAAACGGGTCAATGAAATTCACTCCGAATCCGTGAAAGGCAATGCAGGCTTGGAAGCGGAAATTAAAAAAGTGCTGGAAATTGGTCTGAATATGTCGCAAGAGGCGAGTAATTTAACTTCTGCACTGAAAGGCGAAAAGAAAACGTTAGGCAACTGGGGCGAAGTGCAATTAGAACGAGCGTTGCAACTGGCAGGACTTGAAGAAAATGTACATTACCGCACTCAAGTGCATTTTAAAGATGAACAAGGTGGACGAAATTATCCTGATTTTGTGTTGAATTTACCTGATGAAAAACACTTAATTATCGACAGCAAAATGTCGTTAGTGGCTTACGAAAGTGCGGTGAATTCTGAGGATGATTTTGAACGAGAGCGTTTACTGAAAGAACATATTTCTGCATTAAAAACCCATATTAACGATCTGCATAAAAAAGATTACAGCAATCTGATTGGCATGCGTAGTCCGAATTTTGTTCTTATGTTTATTGCGGTGGAACCTGCGTATATTGAGGCTTTAAAAGCTGATCCTGCCTTATTTAATTACGGTTATGAACGCAATGTAATTATGGTCTCTCACACTACGCTAATGCCGATTTTACGCACCGTGGCAAACCTCTGGCGTATCGAACGTGGTAATGCTGAAGCCAAAGAAATTGCTGAAAAAGCGGGCGAAATCTATAACCAAATTTGCTTGGTGGCAGAGCGTTTAAACAAACTCGGCAATACGCTTTCCACTGTCAGCAACCAATACAATAGCACCGTCACCGCACTTGTTGGCCAACAAGGTTTAGTTGGCAAAGTAGAACGATTTAAAACCCTTTCCGCAAAAGCCAATAAAACAATGCCCGATGTGGAGTTGTTAAATAATCAAGTGGATTTAGCTAGGTTAGAAGCATTGAACTTATCTAAATAAATCTATTATTTCTCAAAAATTGTTCCCCCTCTGGGAGGAGGACGTGCTAGAATTCAAACCTTTTCCTATTTCACAAAGTAAATGGAATTTTGTTGTAATAACTTGTATCTAAGGATATATCAAATGAATACACTCCGACAAACAAACAAACAAACAAACAAACAAACAAACAAATAAATAAATAAATAAATAAATAAATAAATAAAATAAATAAATAAACGATTTTCCCAATCAAAATAACTCAATTAGCGTTTGCTGTATTGACAGTGTTTGGCGTATCTCAAACTGTTATTGCAGCGGATGTCATTGATCCATTAATGGAGGGGTATAATCCCAAGACTTCATCAATTGTCGAACCCACTAACCCAGACCTTAGCTTAGATAAATATAAAGAATATCAAGCAAAACTGAATGAGGTGGCAACGAAAACTGAAGAAAATAAGGCTGTTCGAAATCAAATACGTGATTTGAGCATAGAACAATTTAGCAGTGAAACATCTCCAGAACGAGAGAGAAAAATTGAGTTATTACTTCCCTCACTTAGAGCCAAAAATACAGAAAATCTGGCTGCAATTGCCTCAGCTCAAGAGCAAGCCGATAATATCACGAATACATGGAAGTCTCTTTTCAATTGAGGAAAAATTCAATCTATTCAAAGAAAAGATGGCAATTTTAGCTGACACCTCCTCAGATGAGGCAGCTAAACAAAATGCTCAAACTGCTATCAACTCTCTTTTGCCAAAAGTTAATTACATTAGTGATAAGGATGTAGATGTAGATTTAGATAAAGACAAGGCAACGGGTACACCTCCACAATTACACAAAATTAAGCATGTTGCAGCAGGTAAAGAGGATACTGATGCAGTGAATGTGGCACAGTTAAAGCAAGCAGAAACCCACTATTTCAGCATTAATGCCGATGAAAAAGAAAAAGGGGAAGACTCAAATTATGATAATCGTGGTGCAATTTATAATAGTAAGAATGGGTTACAAAATTCTAAAAATGCAATGGCAATCGGTGTAAAAGCTAAAGCGATATCAGAGAGTTCAATTGCCATCGGTACAGAAAGTCTAGCTGGAACAGAATGTTACGATAATAATTACGGGGGAAGTGATGTCTCTTCAATTGCAATTGGTTACGGCGCAAAATCGTTAAATAATGGCACGATAAGTATAGGTGACAAAGCAATTGCAGAGCAAACGGGCGGTATTTCAATTGGTAGATCTTCGTTTGCATCTGAGCAAGCTGTGGCTATAGGTCAAAATGCTCAAGTAAAAACATCCTCTTCTAGTGCAATTGCTATTGGTGATCACGCACTTGTTGAAAGAGGCTCCGCAGAATCCGTTGCTTTAGGTTATGAAACCAAAGTAACAAAAGATAGAGCGTTAGCTTTAGGCTATCAAGCAAATGCAGATATTTCTGAAGGGGTAGCGTTAGGCTCTCGATCAAAAACAGAGATTGATAAAGGTCAATTTGGTTATCATCCTGCAGGCACAGATATAAAAAATAAAATTGATCAACTACAAAATAATGAAAAATTACTTAAAGAAAAAAAAGATCGATTAGCGGATTCCACAATTACATCAGAAGAAAGAACGACATTAACAAATGAAATCAATACATTAAAGGAAAAGATTACAAAGAATAAAGAGAATATCACGGAGCGTAAGAATAAAATAAAAGATATTACCCCATGGCAAAGTACAGCAGCAGGTGTATCCGTTGGTAATTCAGAATTAGGTATCACTCGTCAAATTAATAATCTTGCAGCGGGTACTAAAGACACCGATGCAGTCAATGTGGCGCAATGAAAAGCTTTGGCAAATGCACCTGTTTCTTTTTATAACAAGGGTTCTGATACGGCATTGGGAAATGCTACCTTACTTCCATTAAACAATTTGAATATTAATTTCACTGATGGCTTGAAAGCAGAGATAAAAACAGTTGAGAATAAAAAGGTTCTCTTTGTAGGTTTAGACAAAACCTCTCTCCAAAATGATCCTGCTTTTAAAGGAGATAAAGGAGAAAAAGGAGATACTGGCTTAACAGGGAAAGACGGCAAGGATGGTAAGAATGGTCAAGATGGGCAATCCGCTGAAATCGTTATGGACAACCAAGACAGCAATCTTAAGATTATTCATCAAACCCAAGGTGGAAAAAAACAGGTAAAAATTAACCTGAATAAAGACATCAAAAATTTAAACAGCGTTTCCTCCAAAGAATTTAAATCTGGCGAGACGGTAATGAATGAAAAAGGCGTAACGATTGGAAGTGGCGATAGCCAAGTTTCGCTAACCGAGAAGGGGCTAAATAATGGTGGAAACCGTATTGTCAATGTGGCTTCTGGGGTTAATCCGATGGATGCGGTAAACAAAGCCCAGCTTGATCAGGCAGAACGTAATATCCAACGCCGCATTGATAAAGTGCGGTAAAAAAGCAGATGCTGGCACAGCAAGTGCAATTGCTCAAGGCTCAATTCCACAAGTTTCAGCCTCTGGTAAAATGGGTATAGGTATCGGAAGTGGTTTCTACGGTAATCAATCCTCAATTTCCCTTGGTGCATCAAGAATGACTGATAATGGAAAATGGATTTTTAAAGGTTCGTTTTCCAGCAACACGCAAGGTAAAGTCGGCGTAGGCGCTGGTGCAATGTATCAATGGTAGTGGAATATGAACGCCCTGTTATTTGACAGGGCGTTTTCAATGTGTTGATCATTATCAGGTACAGAACACAAATATTTTGTGATCAAGTTCTCAAATCTGATATTTCTTTGTTGTTTTTCTATTTTTGTTCTTTATATTTGTTTTGTCGAAACGTTTCGATATAGAGGTCAGCAGTTTATGACTATGAAAAATATAGGAGTAAAGAATGCGTAAAAAAATTATTTTGGATTGCGATCCTGGACATGATGATGCCATAGCTATGTTACTTGCTTATGGTAATCCTGAGATTGAACTGCTAGCAGTCACTACCGTAGTAGGTAATCAAACATTAGAGAAAGTATCACGCAATGCTTTGGCGATTGCTGAAATTGCGCAAATGAAAAATATTCCTTTTTCGAAGGGTGCAGACAGACCTATTGTTAGGGAAATTGAGGTTGCTCCGAGTATTCATGGTGAATCAGGGTTAGATGGTCCAAGATTACCTGAATCTAATCGAACTTTCAATGAAAAGCATGCTGTTCAGTTAATCATTGATCTTATCATGTCTCATCCAGAGAATACGATTACACTTGTTCCAACAGGCGGGCTAACTAATATTGCCCTTGCTGCAAGATTAGAACCTAAAATTATTGATCGGGTAAAAGAAGTAGTCCTCATGGGCGGAGGGTATCATACTGGAAATTGGAGTGCCGTAGCTGAGTTTAATATAAAAATTGATCCCGAAGCAGCACATATTGTATTTAATGCTGGATGGAAAGTGACTATGGTTGGATTAGATTTAACACACCAAGCATTAGCTACCCCTGATGTTGTTGAGCGTATCGCAAAAATTGACACTAAGCCTGCCGAATTTGTTGTCGAATTACTTGAATTTTTTGGAAAAATGTATAAACAAGCTCAAGGCTTTAATTATCCTCCAGTTCATGATCCTTGCGCTGTAGCTTATGTTATTGATCCAACTTTAATAGAAACAGTCAGTGTTCCAGTTAATATTGAATTAACGGGAACGCACACATTAGGCATGACAGTTGCAGATTTCCGTTATCCACCTAAACCTTGCAATACGCAAGTTGCTACAAAGTTAGATAAAGAACGATTTTGGAATTTAATTATTGATGCAATCAAACGATTAAATTAGCAATAAAGTTTATCTTTCCTTTTACTTTCAATGAGGTCAAATTATGGACGCATTTATTAGTATCTTAGGGATTTTTGTATTATTAGGCATAGCCTATCTCCTTTCCAATAATAGAAAAGCTATTCGTGTAAGAACGGTATTTGGTGCATTAGTAATTCAAATCGCTATTGGTGCATTTATTTTGTATGTACCTATTGGTAGAGACGCCCTCTTGGGTATGTCTAATGCAGTAAGTAAAGTTATTGCTTACGCAAATGAAGGTATTTCATTTGTTTTTGGTAAATTGGCATCAGGTGAAAGTGTTGGTTTCATTTTTGCTATTAAGGTGCTTCCAGTCATAGTTTTTTTCTCTGCATTGATTTCCTTGCTTTATTATATAGGTGTAATGCAATGGGTCATCAAATTAATTGGAGGTGGATTGCAAAAAGTCTTGGGAACATCAAAAGCAGAGTCTATGTCTGCTGCAGCTAATATTTTTGTTGGACAAACAGAAGCGCCATTGGTTGTAAAACCCTATATTAGCAAAATGACGGAATCAGAGCTTTTTGCTATTATGTGTGGAGGACTAGCATCCATTTCAGGTTCTGTTTTAGCTGGATACGCTGGATTAGGTGTACCTTTAACCTACCTAATCGCAGCCTCTTTTATGGCTGCACCAGCGGGTTTATTATTCGCAAAAATATTATATCCACAAACTGAAAAATTTAACGACGAAATCGAAAATGTTGAATTAGATAAACCATCTAATGCGCTTGAAGCCATTGCTTCTGGTGCTGGTGCGGGAATGACTATGGCATTAAGTATTGGGGCTATGCTAGTTGCATTTATCGCTCTAATTGCACTTATTAACGGTATGTTAGGAGGCATTGGAGAATGGTTTAATCAACCAGAACTCTCTTTAGGTATAATTTTAGGTTGGATTTTTAAACCATTGGCATGGGTTATGGGAGTACCTTGGAGTGATGCTGAAGTAGCTGGTCATATGATAGGTATCAAATTAACCGTAAACGAATTTGTTGGTTATTCTGAATTTTCAACTTATCTAGGTATCAATCCACCAGTAGAACTTTCTGATAAAACAAAGGCTATCATTACTTTTGCTCTTTGTGGCTTTGCTAATTTTGGTTCTATAGCTGTATTAATTGGTGGGGTTGGTGGTATGGCTCCAAATCGTCGTGGAGATATTGCTCGATTAGGAATTAAGGCTGTTATTGCTGGCTCTTTAGCTAATTTATTAAGCGCAACTATTGCAGGTTTTTTTATTGGTTTAAGTGGTGTCGCTTTAGCTTAAGTTTCAAAAGTGCGGTAAAAATAGCCGCACTTTAGGTTTATAATTGCTTGATATATGCCTACTTTTATAGTGGAGAATAATTATGAAAGGGAAGACCCTCACAATTCTCGGTAGTATCAATGCTGATCACGTTATTTCTGTGCCTTACTTTGCTAAACCCGGTGAAACGCTAACAGGTCAAAATTATCAAATTGCCTATGGTGGCAAAGGTGCCAATCAAGCAGTAGCCGCCGCTCGTTTAGGGGCAAAAGTAGCTTTCATTAGTTGCATTGGATCAGATAGCATTGGCGAAACAATGAAAAATGCGTTTGCCAAGGAAAGGATTGATACAACCCATATTAGTACCGTTTCACAGGAAATGACAGGAATGGCATTTATTCAAGTTGCCCAATCGGGCGAGAACAGTATTGTGCTGGCTAGCGGTGCAAATGCACATTTGGGTGAGATAGTTGTTCGTCAAAGTGAGGTGCAAATTGCACAATCGGATTGCTTGTTAATGCAATTAGAAACCCCACTTTCTGGTGTGGAGCTGGCTGCTCAAATCGCTAAGAAAAATGGTGTTAAGGTTGTGCTAAATCCTGCTCCTGCGAGAGATTTATCGGATACCTTATTAAGTATGATTGATATCATTACACCAAATGAAACTGAAGCTGAAATCCTGACTGGGGTAGCGGTAACCGACGAACAAAGTGCGGTGAAAGCTGCGAGTGTTTTTCACGATAAAGGCATTGAAACCGTAATGATTACCCTTGGCGCGAAAGGTGTGTTTGTCAGTCGAAAAGGTAAAAGCCGCATCATTAAGGGCTTTTGTGTGCAAGCAATAGATACTACCGCAGCTGGTGATACATTTAATGGCGGTTTTGTTACGGCTTTATTGGAAGAAAAAGCCTTTGATGAAGCCATTCGTTTTGGGCAAGCTGCCGCTGCGATTAGTGTGACGAAAAAAGGGGCTCAATCCTCTATTCCAACGCGTCAAGAAACTTTGGAATTTCTTGAACACGCTTAAAGTGCGGTGAATTTTTAGGGTGTTTTTATGGCGACAATGAAAGATATTGCACGACTGGCGCAAGTTTCGACTTCCACAGTTTCACATGTCATTAATGGATCGCGTTTTGTTAGCGATGAAATTCGTGAGAAAGTGATGCGTATTGTCGCTGAACTGAATTACACCCCCTCAGCTGTTGCACGAAGCCTTAAGGTGCGCGAAACCAAAACTATCGGACTACTTGTCACCGCAACAAATAATCCCTTCTTTGCGGAAGTGATGGCTGGCGTGGAGCAATATTGTCAGAAAAATCAATATAATCTTATTATTGCTACAACGGGTGGAGATGCCAAACGCCTACAACAAAATCTGCAAACTCTAATGCACAAACAAGTGGATGGTTTGCTTTTGATGTGTGGTGATAGCCGTTTTCAGGCTGATATAGAGTTAGCCATTTCTCTGCCACTGGTTGTGATGGACTGGTGGTTTACTGAGTTAAATGCAGATAAAATACTCGAAAATTCAGCACTTGGTGGCTATTTGGCGACAAAAGCATTAATCGATGCAGGACATCGTAAAATTGGCATTATTACGGGGAATCTCAAAAAATCTGTCGCACAAAATCGTTTGCAAGGTTATAAAAATGCGCTGTCGGAAGCAAAAATTGCGTTAAATCCTCATTGGATTGTCGAAAGTCATTTTGACTTTGAAGGCGGTGTACTTGGCATACAATCTTTACTTACTCAATCTTCACGTCCAACAGCAGTTTTTTGTTGTAGTGACACCATTGCTGTTGGTGCATATCAAGCTATTCAGCAACAAGGCTTACGTATTCCGCAAGATCTTTCAATTATGGGCTATGATGACATTGAATTGGCTCGTTATCTCTCACCTCCCCTTTCCACCATTTGCCAACCGAAAGCTGAACTTGGCAAACTCGCTGTTGAAACACTATTGCAACGAATTAAAAATCCTAATGAAAATTACCGCACTTTGGTTTTAGAACCAACTTGCGTGTTAAGAGAATCTGTTTACACTTTTAAATAAAATTAGAATAACTCAATTTCCTTATTGCTATTTTCAAAAAAACTGCTATTTTCTTGCGGTTTTTTTGTTTATTTAACCCACTGTTTAATTTAGGAATAAAATCTTATGAAAGAAAACAAACCTGTTGATCCTTATGCGAAATATAACGAACAATCGAATATTATCGCGAAAATAATTTTTGCTAGTCGCTGGTTGCAAGTGCCGATTTATTTGGGCTTGATTGTCACCCTTGCAATCTACTCTTATAAATTTATCAAAGGATTATGGGAGTTAGTGATTAATGTAAATGATATGGATTCCAACACAATTATGTTGGGTGTGTTGAATTTGATTGATGTCGTGATGATCGCCAACTTGCTTGTGATGGTAACTATCGGCGGGTATGAAATCTTTGTATCTAAATTGCGTACGCGTAATCATCCTGATCAACCTGAATGGATGAGCCACGTAAATGCCACAGTGTTGAAAGTTAAACTTTCTATGTCTATTATCGGCATTTCATCTATCCATATGCTGCAAACCTTTGTGAATGCAAGCAATATGCCAGAAAAAACGATGATGTGGCAGTTATTGTTGCACTTGGGCTTTTTAGTATCGGCGATTGCTTTAGCTTATACGGACAAAATTTTGTATAGCACGAGCCATAAAACGCATTAAAAATTTACCGCACTTTTAACCCCGTTCAAATTGAACGGGGTTTTATATATCATATAGTTATAATTTAATTTTTTAGTATGATACGCGGTCTAGAATGGGAAAGCTTAAATAAGATGCTAATCAAATAGAAATTAATCTTCTAAATCTAGAGGCTCTTGCGAAAGTATAATTCCTGTCAGATCTGCGTAAATATAATCTTCTGGGAAAAAGGTTACGCCACCAAAATTCACTGGGATATCACTTTCGCCAGCACTGCTTTCATCTGCACTAACTGGAATTGGCGCAAGGGCATGAATACCAATATCGAGGTTTTCTAATTGCTGAATTTGGCGTACTGCACCATATACAATAATGCCCTCCCAACCACTATCAACGGCAAGTTGAGCCAATTCCGCATCAATCAAACCACGGCGTACCGCACCACCGCCATCAACGACAAGCACTCGACCTTCGCCGTTTTCTTCTAATACTTCAGCAATTAATCCATTACTTTCAAAGCATTTTACCGTAGTGACTTTACCGTAAAAATGACTTACGCCACCAAAACTTGAAAAAATTGGCTCCACGACATCCACTTGTTCTGCATAAAGATCGCAAAGTTCTGAAGTATCAATAAACATAACTTTCCCCTATAGATTGTTGAAATTTTGTTTGCTTTAGTATATGCCGATTTAGCCGATAAGCAAGCCTAAACTAAACAAGATATTGATTAATAACGAAATCATAGACATTTGAGCCAACATTGGACGCAATTCACTTGGCTGCTGACTGCGATAAACAAAGATCGCATGTTTAGCTAACAATGGCATTGCCAATACAAATAAATAATTTGTCCAAGAAATGGCTGTTGCCACCGCAAATGCTAAATAACATAGAGCAGCCACACTTAATAAAATACAATGATGAACACGCCCTTTATACGCACCTAAACGAACAGCTAAGGTATTTTTGCCAGCTTTCGCATCCTGTTCAATATCGCGTAAATTATTGATATTTAATACCGCACTTGCCAATAAACCAGAACCCATAGCAGGCAAAATAATGTGGCTATCAATACTGTGAGTTTGCAAATAATAAGTACCGCCAACACCAAGCAAACCAAAAAATACCAACACAGAAATATCGCCCAAGCCCATATAGCCATAAGGTTTTACCCCAACTGTGTAAGTAATGGCAGCAACAATAGCTAAAATTCCAAGCCCAGCGAAAGCGAATAAATCTGAGAGATTTTCATAAGCGATTCCAATCAAGAAACTTCCTGAAAGAAAACTTGCCATCACCATTAGAATTAATCCCCATTTCAGTTCTTTTGCTGAAATTGCGCCTTTTTGAATGCCACGTAATGGCCCAATACGTTCTTCAGTATCTGAACCTTTTTGATGATCCCCATAATCATTGGCAAAATTAGAAAGCACCTGCAATAAAATTGTCGTGAGTAAACAAAGCACCATTACAAGCCCATTAAAACCTTGTGGATTCGCCCAATAACCTAATGCCGAACCCGTGAAAATCGATGCCAACGCTAAGGGTAAAGTTTTTGGTCGAGCCGTTTCCCACCACATTTTCAATTTTTCATTTGTCATTTTTTTTGACCGCACTTTTGATTACAATAAGCCGCGTATTCTACACTAAGACACCCAATTTATGAATGATTTAACCTTATCGCCTATCGCCATTATCCACACGCCTTATAAAGAAAAATTCTCCGTACCACGCCAACCTAATTTAGTTGAAGACGGAGTAGGCATTGTAGAACTCTTACCGCCTTATAATTCGCCTGAAGCCGTACGAGGATTGGAACAATTCAGTCATCTTTGGTTAATTTTTCAGTTCGACCAAATCCAACAAGGAAAATGGCAACCCACCGTACGCCCTCCACGGTTAGGCGGTAATCAACGAGTTGGTGTATTTGCTTCACGCGCAACGCACCGCCCAAATCCTCTTGGTTTATCCAAAGTCGAATTACGTCAAGTAGAATGCATCAACGGTAACATTTTTCTCCATTTAGGTGCGGTGGATTTAGTGGATGGCACGCCCATTTTCGATATCAAACCCTATATTGCCTATGCGGATAGTGAGCCAAATGCGCAATCGAGCTTTGCCCAAGAAAAACCACCAGTAAAACTGACTGTTGAATTTACCGAGCAAGTCAAAAGTGCGGTAAAAAAATGAGAAGAAAAACGACCGCACTTAAGTCGTTTTATTCGCCAAGTGCTAGAGCAAGATCCTCGCCCAGCCTATCAACAAGGTAAACCGAGTGATCGTATTTATGGTATGAGTTTGTATGAATTTAATGTGAAATGGCGAATTAAAGCGGGTACGGTAAATTGTGTAGAAGTGATTGAAATAGAAAAAGACAAATAGATGTAATATGTAAATAAGGCAGGGAATCCCTGCCTTAGTCGATTTAAATGCCTTATTTTAGGAAAAACTGCCCTTTAGTTAATTTATATATTGTCATTAAAACCAATAAGCCAATCATTACATTTGAGAAAACAAAGGCAAAAATAGACACGCCTTGTAAAACATTGCCATGATAGAAAGCGGTAGCACTGTTTGCCATAGACGCTAATCCGAATGAGAATGCCCATAAGCCAATGTTAAGTCCTTTTTCCACAATCCAAGGGAATAATCGCAATAAGAAAAATAATTGCAAAAATCCATATCCCCAAAGGATTTTAGCTAACGTATCCACCTCGCCGTGATTGATCGATAAATAAGCAGATACACACACAAACGCAGGTGCTAAAACAATCCCCATTGTGGCTCTAAATGGTGGCTCAAGAGATGAAATACGTAAATGTTGTAATAATACAGGTTCAAAAATAATCCAAGCAATCATTCCTGCGCCAAAGAATAAGTAGGCTAAATCATGGTAGCCAAGTAATGCTAATGAACTTGCACTTGTGAAATTTGCAGCAACCGCAGGCAAATAAAACGAAGGATGAGTAGATTTTTGCTCAAATACACCACCTTGCCATAATTCACTGACACGTAATGTTGAGAAAAGTAATTGACCAATCGTTCCAATCCAAATTAAAACTTCAGCAATTAAAGGATTCCAACGATAAAGAATATCGCCTACCAACATAGTTGTAATAGGAATCAATGCAATAAAGGAAAAACGAACTGGGCTATGATACTCTGCACGAACTTCCTCAAAGTAATAACGAAGTTTATACGCATACATTAAAATAAATAAAATCCAGACCGCACTTGCTACAATGCCAAGAACATCACTTACCATTCGCGCAGCAGGAAATAAGTTTTCTAAATGAAACCAAGCTAAAGATAAGGCTGCTAAACCAAGAGGAATACCGAAATATCCTGTTGGAAGAGGAAAAGGCTTTGTTGTATTCATAGTATGATCCTTATTTTGAAAAATCTGAGCAAAGTGTAACATAACTATCAACAACAGACTTTTCTAAAAGTCTCAAATTTTTGTGAATTTCTATGAAGAAACATACTTGTTGTTCTGGCATAAAACCTCTACCCATTTTCATAAAAATAAAAAACCCGAACTTTCATTCGGGTTTTCTTATATAGGGAATTAATTATTCCGCATCATCTGCCATGTTAAGCATTTCAGCTAAGTTCGCACTAGCATCATCTGCAGTCATAACAAATTCATCAGCGATAGCAGCTTCATCTTCTTCAGATAATTTCGCTACGACATCATCAACTAAACGATGTTTGTGACGATTTTGATGATACGCAAAACCTGTACCCGCAGGAATTAATCGACCTACTATTACGTTCTCTTTCAAGCCACGTAATTCATCACGTTTACCTGCCACTGCTGCTTCGGTAAGAACACGAGTAGTTTCTTGGAACGATGCGGCAGAGATGAAGGATTCAGTCGCAAGAGACGCTTTGGTGATACCCAATAATTCACGTTCAAATTCAACTGGTGGTTTACCTTCTGCTTCACGTTGGCGATTAACAATTTTCACGCGAGCCACTTCGACTTGTTCTCCCTCAAGGAATTCTGAGTCGTAAGATTTAGTAATTACCGCTTTACGTAACATTTGGCGAACAATTACTTCGATATGTTTATCGTTGATTTTTACCCCTTGTAAGCGGTAAACATCTTGTACTTCATTCACAATGTATTCAGTTACTGCACGCACGCCACGTAAACGTAAAATGTCATGTGGTGTTTCAGCACCATCAGAAATTACGTCACCACGTTGTACCATTTCGCCTTCAAATACGTTGAGCTGACGCCATTTTGGAATCATTTCTTCGTAAGTTTCGCCTTCCGCAGGAGTAATTAATAAACGGCGTTTACCTTTGGTTTCTTTACCGAAAGACACGATACCAGAAATTTCTGCCAAGATAGCTGGTTCTTTTGGTTTACGTGCTTCAAATAAATCCGCAACACGTGGTAGACCACCAGTAATATCTTTAGTACCCACAGATTCTTGTGGAATACGTGCTAATGGTTCCCCTACTTTCACTGCTGCGCCATCGTCTAAACTTACAATTGCTTTACCCGGTAAGAAGTACTGTGCAAGAACATCAGTTTCAGGTAAGAAAATATCGTTGCCATTTGCATCAACCAATTTAATAGTTGGACGTAAATCTTTACCCGCAGTTGCACGTTCACCCACATCTTGAACCACGATTGATGATAAACCTGTTAATTCATCTGTTTGACGCGTCACAGTTAAACCATCAATAATGTCTACAAATTTCACAAAACCAGATACTTCAGAGACAACTGGCATTGTATGTGGATCCCAATTTGCGATAGTTTCGCCTGCAGTGACTTCTTGACCGTCACCTTTGCTTAATACCGCACCGTAAGGCACTTTATAATGTTCTTTAGTACGACCAAATGCATCGGTAATAGTTAATTCAGTATTACGAGACGTTAATACTAATTTACCTTCATCGTTAGTAACGAATTTTGCATTCATTAAATGCACTGTACCAGTGTTTTTAACTTGTACACTCGATTCTTTTGCTGCCGCAGATGCCGCACCACCAATATGGAACGTACGCATTGTTAGCTGTGTACCTGGCTCACCGATAGATTGAGCGGCAATAACGCCCACCGCTTCGCCTTGGTTGATTAAATGACCACGCGCAAGATCACGTCCATAACATTTCGCACATACACCAAAATCAGTATCACAAGTTACAACAGAACGTACTTTTACGCTATCTACAGAGTTTGCATCCAACACATCACAGAGTTTTTCATCTAATAAGGTGTTACGCGGAATTAATACTTCTTCTGTACCTGGTTTTAAAATATCTTCTGCAGCAACACGACCTAACACTAATTCACGAAGTGGCACTTTTTCATCTCCACCTTCAATTAATGGGGTCATGACTAAGCCTTCGTGCGTACCACAGTCATCTTCTACAATCACTAAGTCTTGTGCCACATCAACTAAACGACGAGTTAAGTAACCTGAGTTCGCTGTTTTTAATGCGGTATCCGCCAAACCTTTACGAGCACCGTGGGTTGAAATAAAGTACTGTAATACGTTCAAACCTTCACGGAAGTTTGCTGTAATTGGGGTTTCAATGATCGAGCCATCTGGACGAGCCATCAAACCACGCATACCTGCTAACTGACGAATCTGAGCTGCAGAACCACGTGCACCAGAATCCGCCATCATAAAGATACTGTTAAAGGATGCTTGTTTTTCAGGATTACCTTCGCGATTGATGACTTCTTCTTGAGATAAGTTTTCCATCATCGCTTTCGCTACGCGCTCATTCGCGGCAGCCCAAATATCGATTACTTTATTATAGCGTTCGCCTGCCGTCACAAGACCTGATTGGAATTGTTCTTGGATCTCAGCTACTTCTTCTTCCGCTGCAGAAATAATTTCATATTTCTTCGCTGGAATTTCCATATCATCAATACCAACTGATGAACCAGAACGTGCCGCATACGCAAAACCGGTATACATAATTTGGTCAGCAAACATTACCGCTTCTTTTAAACCTAAACGACGATATGCTTCGTTAATCAGTTTAGAAATGGCTTTTTTACCTAATGTTTGGTTGAACAATGAATAAGGCATGCCTTTCGGCGCGATCATCCATAAGATTGCACGACCGATAGTTGTATCAGTCAGCGTGGTTTTCGCATCAAATTCGCCCGCTTCATTTTTCACATATTCAGTAATACGCACTTTCACGCGAGAATGTAATTCTGCTTCGCCTGTACGATATGCTTTTTCAGCTTCGCGAGGATCTTGCAATAACATACCTTCGCCTTTACCGTTCACTTTTTCGCGGGTCATATAGTAAAGACCTAATACCACATCTTGTGATGGAACGATAATCGGATCACCGTTTGCTGGAGAAAGCACGTTATTAGTGGACATCATCAATGCACGAGCTTCTAATTGCGCTTCAAGTGTTAATGGAACGTGTACCGCCATTTGGTCACCATCGAAGTCCGCATTGAACGCCGCACAAACGAGTGGGTGTAATTGAATCGCTTTACCTTCGATTAAGATCGGTTCAAACGCTTGGATACCCAAACGGTGAAGTGTTGGCGCACGGTTCAATAGAATTGGGTGTTCACGAATAACTTCTGCAAGAATATCCCAAACGATCGCATCTTCACGCTCAACCATTTTCTTAGCCGCTTTGATTGTCGTAGCATAACCACGGCTTTCTAATTTCGCATAGATAAACGGACGGAATAATTCCAATGCCATTTTCTTAGGTAAACCACATTGGTGTAAGTGCAAGTATGGGCCAACAGTGATTACAGAACGACCAGAGTAATCAACACGTTTACCTAATAAGTTTTGACGGAAACGACCTTGTTTACCTTTGATCATATCCGCTAATGATTTTAATGGACGACGGTTAGAACCCGTAATTGCACGACCGCGGCGACCATTATCTAATAAGGCATCAACAGATTCTTGTAACATACGTTTTTCGTTGCGCACAATAATATCTGGCGCAATTAAATCTAATAAACGTTTTAAACGATTGTTACGGTTGATTACACGACGATATAAATCGTTCAGATCTGAAGTCGCAAAACGACCACCATCAAGTGGCACTAATGGGCGTAAATCTGGTGGAAGAACTGGCAATACCGTCATAACCATCCATTCTGGTTTATTACCAGATTGAACAAATGCTTCTAATAATTTTAAGCGTTTAGTGATTTTTTTACGTTTAGTTTCAGAGTTAGTTTCTTGTAATTCTTCACGTAATTTTTCACATTCAGATTCAAGATCCATACCTTTTAAGAGATCTTGAATCGCTTCGGCACCCATTTTCGCTTCAAATTCATCTTGCCAACGATCTTCAGCGTCAAGGTATTGTTCTTCTGTTAATAATTGACCGCGCTCTAAGTCCGTCATACCTGGTTCGGTCACAATGTACATTTCAAAATAAAGTACACGTTCGATGTCGCGCAATGGCATATCTAAAAGTAAACCGATACGAGACGGCAATGATTTTAAGAACCAAATATGTGCAACTGGCGATGCAAGTTCAATATGACCCATACGTTCACGACGAACTTTAGTTTGAGTGACTTCAACACCACATTTTTCACAAATCACACCACGGTGTTTTAAACGTTTATATTTACCACATAAACATTCGTAATCTTTTACAGGCCCGAAGATACGCGCACAGAAAAGACCATCACGTTCAGGTTTGAACGTACGGTAGTTAATGGTTTCAGGTTTCTTCACTTCACCAAATGACCAAGAACGGATCATATCTGGGGAAGCTAACCCAATTTTAATCACATCAAAATCTTCACTGGTTTTTGATTGTGCTTTTAAAAACTTAACTAAGTCTTTCACAAATGTTCTCCTGTCGGAGTTAAAGGTTTAAAGTGCGGTTAAAAATTTCGGAGAATTTTGACCGCACTTCGGCGATTTCAAATCTTATGTTGTTGTTCCTCTTGCCTTCCCCTGCTTTGCGGGGGAAGGTGCCCGAAGGGCGGAAGGGGGCTTAGGATATAAATCCCCCCTCAGTCGCTTCGCACCAGCTCCCCCCGTAAACGGGTGGAGCCAAGGGATCAGCACCATTTATAGTAATCAGTGATTACTCTTCGTCTAACTCGATATTTAAACCAAGTGAGCGGATTTCTTTCATAATTACGTTGAAAGATTCCGGTGTGCCTGGCTCCATATGTTGGTTGCCACTTACGATATTTTTATACATCTTCGTACGACCATTCACATCATCGGATTTCACAGTTAGCATTTCTTGTAAGGTGTAGGCTGCACCATATGCTTCAAGTGCCCATACCTCCATCTCACCGAAACGCTGACCACCAAATTGTGCTTTACCACCCAGTGGCTGTTGTGTAACAAGGCTATAAGAACCTGTTGAACGAGCGTGCATTTTATCATCAACTAAGTGGTTCAATTTTAGCATGTACATATAACCCACGGTTACTGGACGTTCAAATTTCTCGCCAGTACGACCATCGTAAAGGGTTATTTGACCTGAAGTTGGTAATCCACCAAGTTTTAATAGTTCTTTGATTTCCGCTTCGTCTGCACCATCGAACACTGGCGTTGCAACTGGTAAGCCTTTACGTAAATTTCCCGCTAAACGCAATACTTCTTCATCAGTAAAAGTGCTTAAATCCACTTTTTGTGAACCATTACCTAATAAATCGTATGCTTTTTGGATATAGCTACGTAATTTTTCCACTTCTTGTTTTTGTTTAAGCATTGCATTGATTTGATCACCAATACCTTTTGCCGCTAAACCTAAGTGAGTTTCAAGGATCTGACCGATGTTCATACGAGACGGTACGCCCAGTGGGTTTAATACGATTTCAACTGGCTGACCATTTTCATCGTATGGCATATCTTCAACTGGGTTAATTTTCGAAATAACACCTTTGTTACCGTGACGACCCGCCATTTTATCCCCCGGCTGGATTTGACGTTTCACTGCAAGGTAAACTTTCACAACCTTTAATACACCCGGTGCAAGATCATCGCCTTTAATGATTTTCTTACGTTTCACTTCAAGTTTATGTTCAAACTCTTTACGAAGTTCTTCGTATTGCTCAGCAAGCTGTTCTAATTGGTTTTGTTTTTCTTCATCTGCAATGGTTTGTTCTAACCATTTAGTACGCTCTACTTTATCTAATTGCGCCGCATCCGCACCACTAGAAATAAGAAGATTACGCACACGAGCAAATAAACCAGCTTCTAAAATCTCTAACTCTTCAGTTAAATCTTTTTTCGCTTCACGAAGTTGCATTTCTTCGATTTCTAATGCACGTTTATCTTTTTCTACGCCGTCACGAGTGAAGACTTGAACATCAATAACCGTACCTGATGTACCATTTGGCACGCGTAATGAAGAATCTTTCACATCGGAAGCTTTTTCCCCAAAGATTGCACGTAACAATTTTTCTTCTGGGGTTAATTGAGTTTCACCTTTAGGCGTTACTTTACCGACTAAGATGTCGCCACCTTTAACCTCAGCACCAACATAAACGATACCAGATTCATCAAGTTTGCTTAACGCTGATTCACCTACGTTTGGGATATCCGCAGTAATTTCTTCTGCACCTAACTTAGTATCACGCGCAACACAAGATAATTCTTGAATATGGATGGTAGTGAAACGGTCTTGTTGAACAACACGTTCAGAAACTAACATTGAGTCTTCAAAGTTATAGCCGTTCCAAGGCATGAACGCTACGCGAATATTTTGACCTAATGCAAGTTCCCCTAAATCAGTTGAAGGACCATCTGCTAATACTTCGCCACGATTAATTGGATCGCCTAAATTCACACAAGGAATTTGGTTAATACAAGTATTTTGATTAGAGCGGGTGTATTTAATTAAATTATAAATATCAATACCAGCTTCACCTGCAATAGTCTCATCTTCATTTACTTTAATCACAATACGAGACGCATCAACGTACTGAACGGTACCACCACGTTTTGCAACAACCGCAACACCTGAGTCAAGTGCGATTGGTTTTTCCATACCTGTACCAACTAATGGTTTATCCGCACGTAATGTTGGAACTGCTTGACGTTGCATGTTCGCACCCATCAACGCACGGTTCGCATCGTCATGCTCAAGGAATGGAATTAATGCAGCCGCAACAGATACCACTTGTTGTGTCGAAACATCCATATAGTGAATATCTTCAGGTTTATATAAACCAGATTCACCACGTTCACCACGAGCAGTAACGAAAGCATCAGTAAAACGGTTATTTTCGTCTAAGTTTGAGTTTGCCTGTGCAATGATGTAGTTTGCTTCATCAATTACAGATAAGTATTCAATTTCTTCAGTAACTTGACCATCAACCACTTTACGATATGGTGTTTCTAAGAAACCATAATCATTAGTACGTGCAAAAGCAGAAAGTGAGTTGATCAAACCGATGTTTGGACCTTCAGGGGTTTCAATCGGACATAAACGACCATAGTGAGTATTATGTACGTCACGCACTTCAAAGCCTGCACGCTCACGCGTTAAACCGCCTGGACCTAATGCAGAAATACGACGTTTGTGTGTCACTTCTGACAATGGGTTGTTTTGATCCATAAATTGCGAAAGCTGTGAAGAACCAAAGAATTCTTTTACTGCCGCAGAAATCGGTTTCGGGTTAATTAAGTCTTGTGGCGTGATCGCATCTAAATCGCCTAAAGATAGACGTTCTTTGACCGCTCTTTCAACACGCACTAAACCGATACGGAATTGGTTTTCAGCCATTTCGCCCACGCTACGGATACGACGGTTACCCAAATGGTCAATATCGTCTACTTCGCCACGACCATTACGGATGTCGATCAATTTACGCATTACCGCAATAATATCTTCATTGCTTAAAATACCCGCACCTTCCCCTTCTGGAAAAGCTAAAGAACGGTTGAACTTCATACGACCTACTGTAGATAAATCATAACGTTCTGCAGAGAAGAATAAATTATTGAATAACGCTTCTGAAGATTCTGGTGTTGGTGGCTCGCCCGGACGCATCATACGATAAATTTCGTAAAGCGCACTGGTTTTGTCATAAGTTGGATCGACACGTAGCGTTTCAGAAATATATGGACCGTAATCTAAATCATTAGTAAATAAAGTTTCGATCGTGGTGTAACCAGCTTGTGCTAATTTTGCGAGGGTTTCTAACGAAATTTCGCCATTTGCAGGACAAATAATTTCGCCAAACTCTAAATCAACATAATCTTTCGACGCAACTTTACCTAAAATATATTCAGAAGGCACAACTACTTGTGAGATATTATCTTTTTCTAATGCTTTAATGTGACGAGCAGTGATGCGACGACCACGTTCAACATACACTTTGCCATTTGCTTCAATATCAAAAGAAGCCGTTTCACCACGTAAACGTTCTGGCACTAAAGTCATTAACAATTTATCGCCAGCGATTTCAAAGGTAATTTTATCAAAGAATAAGTTTAAGATTTCTTCAGTGGTGTAGCCTAATGCACGAAGAATGATTGTTGCTGGTAATTTACGGCGACGGTCAATGCGCGCAAATAAGTTATCTTTTGGATCGAATTCAAAATCTAACCAAGAACCACGGTAAGGAATAATGCGTGCGTTATAAAGCACTTTACCTGAAGAATGGGTTTTACCTTTGTCAGAATCGAAGAATACACCCGGACTACGGTGTAATTGTGAAACGATAACACGCTCGGTACCATTAATTACAAAAGTACCGTTATCCGTCATTAATGGGATTTCCCCCATATAAACTTCATTTTCTTTAATATCTTTAACTGCGCGTGAAGAAGATTCTTTATCGTAGCTCACTAAACGTAATTTTACACGTAAGCCTGCTGCATAAGTTGAGCCACGAATTTGGCACTCACGTACATCAAACTCTGGCTCTTCTAAACGATAATCTACATATTGTAATTCTGTATAGCCATTATTGCTTACAATAGGGAATACAGAACGGAATGCCGCTTCTAAACCTTGCTGACCTTCAGGATCTTTTTGAATAAATTTATCAAAAGAATCCAACTGAATGGTTAATAAATAAGGAACATTTAAAACTTGCGGACGTTTACCGAAATCTTTACGAATTCGTTTTTTTTCAGAATAGGAGTAACCCATTGGTTTTCCTCTGCTAACTGTTCAGTGACCTAGCCACAAACTAACTGTGACGTGAATGACCGTTAAAATGACCGCACTCTGAACCTTACTTCTATAGTGGGGTGACAACTCAAATTACATAGAACGACAACTTGAGCAAAACAACGACAAATAACGGTGAATTTGTCATTGTGTGGATGTGCTTTCTATCAAAAACACGGTTAAATTAAGCAATAAAAGATCAAAATTGATTAAAAATCAATCTAAACCTTTGCTAATTTTAAGGCGGTAAATTTTAAATGAATGTGGCTTTCGCGTCAAGTTGAAAAATTATGTAGAAATTTTATGAAATAAAAAACCGCACTTTTAAAAAGTGCGGTTTAAAATCTATCAATTCTTTAAATTATAAAGAAGCTTGATCAACAGCAACACCTGCACCCATAGTGGTAGAGATGCTTACTTTCTTGATGAAAATACCTTTAGCAGTAGTTGGTTTTGCTTTATTTAAAGCAGCCAATAATGCTTGAAGATTTTCTTTTAATTGAACTTCAGAGAAGTTTGCTTTACCGATAGTGGTGTGGATGATACCGTTTTTATCATTACGATAACGGATCTGACCAGATTTAGCATTTTTAACTGCTTCAGCAACGTTTGGTGTTACAGTACCAACTTTAGGGTTTGGCATTAAACCACGTGGGCCTAATACTTGACCTAATTGACCAACAACACGCATTGCATCAGGAGAAGCGATAACAACATCAAAGTTCATTTCGCCTTTTTTGATTTGCTCTGCTAAATCTTCCATACCGACTAAATCAGCGCCAGCTTCTTTAGCTGCATCTGCGTTAGCACCTTGAGTGAACACAGCTACACGTACTTCACGACCAGTACCGTGTGGCAATACAGTTGCACCACGAACGTTTTGGTCAGATTTACGAGGATCGATACCTAAGTTTACTGCAACATCAACACTTTCTACGAATTTAGCGGTTGCGAATTGTTTTAATACCGCGATCGCTTCGTTAATTTCGTATGCTTTAGTAGAATCTACGCCAGCTTTGATTGCTTTCATTTTTTTAGTCAATTTAGCCATCGTATTATTCCTCCACCACTAAGCCCATAGAGCGAGCAGTACCAGCGATTGATTTCATTTTGGTTTCGATAGTCGCGCCAGTCATATCTGCTGCTTTAGTTTCAGCGATTTGACGAACTTGATCTAAAGTTACTTTACCCACTTTATCTTTGTTCGGTTTACCAGAACCAGATTTGATACCTGCAGCTTTTTTCAATAATACTGCTGCTGGTGGAGTTTTAGTGACGAAAGTAAATGAACGGTCTGCATATACAGTGATAACAACTGGAATTGGTAAACCTTTTTCTAAGCTCTCAGTACGAGCGTTGAATGCTTTACAGAATTCCATAATGTTCACACCTTGCTGACCTAATGCAGGACCAACTGGTGGTGATGGGTTAGCCATACCAGCTGCAACTTGCAACTTAACATAGGCTTGGACTTTTTTTGCCATTTTAGTTTTCCTCTAATTGGGTAATAACGCTATTAAATAGCTCCCCGATAATTTTCAGTGCAATATATTGCACCACACAAAAATATGAGCCGCAAACGGCTCATAATGGGCGCAGATTATATAAAAAGTGCGGTTGTTTTTCAAGCACTTCTTAAATCCACTATAAGAAATTACTGTGCATCACCAATTAATACTGAATCTAACGCAATTTCAATCATATCATTGAATGTTAATTGACGTTCTTCTGCCGTGGTTTGTTCGTGAGTACGAATATGGTCAGACACGGTACAAATCGTTAATGCTTTTGCACCATATTCTGCAGCCACACCATAAATTCCAGCAGCTTCCATTTCCACACCTAAAATGCCGTATTTTTCCATTACATCGAACATTTCTACATCGGGTGTATAGAATAAATCCGCCGAGAATAAGTTACCGACACGAACGGCTTTGCCTTTTGCTTTTGCAGCTTGAACAGCAGCTTGTGCCATATCGAAGTCAGCAATAGCTGCAAAGTCGTTATCTTTGAAACGAATACGGTTTACTTTTGAATCAGTACATGCACCTAAACCGATAATCACATCGCGCACTTTTACGTCCATACGAACAGTGCCACAAGAACCTACACGGATAATTTTTTTCACGCCATATTCAGTGATTAATTCTTTCGCGTAAATAGAGCAAGATGGAATCCCCATACCGTGCCCCATAATAGAAATTTTACGACCTTTATAAGTTCCAGTAAAACCAAGCATATTACGAACATTCGTCACTTCAACAACATCTTGTAAAAAAGTTTCTGCAATGTATTTTGCACGAAGTGGATCGCCAGGCATTAAAACAACATCAGCAAATGCACCTTCAGGCGCGTTAATATGTGGAGTCATAATTTTTCCTTATTTTTAATAATAAATAAAAATGAATAAAGTGCGGTCATTTTTTACCGCACTTTTTAATTGATTAAGATAAATTAAAGTGCTGCAGCACCTAAGCCGATAAATAAACCCGCAATAGTTGCACTCATTAAGTTAGCGAGAGTACCAGCGATAACGGCTTTGATACCTAAACGAGCAACATCACTACGACGGCTTGGTGCCATACCACCTAAACCACCAATTAAAATTGCAATTGAGCTGAAGTTAGCAAAACCACAAAGTGCGAAAGTAATAATCGCTTTGGTTTTTTCAGTTAATACAATTGCAGAATCTGGTTGTAAATATTTTGCAAATTCAAGATAACCCACAAATTCATTAACCGCTAATTTCATCCCGATCATTTGTCCTGCGATACCTGCTTCAGCACCATCTGTTACACCGATTAAGTATGCTAATGGTTTGAAAATTAAACCAAAGATAGATTGTAAGGTTAAGTCGCCATAGCCAAACCATCCGCCTACGCCACTTAAAATACCATTAATTAATGCAATTAAACCAACGAATGCGATTAACATTGCACCTACGTTTAATGCAAGTTGCATACCTGCACTCGCACCGCCCGCCATTGCTTCAAGTACGTTAGTTGGTTTTTCTGAATCATTGTCTTCTGGTTGTTTATCTGTGAATTGTTCGGTTTGTGGGAACATTAATTTCGCAAATAATAAACCTGCTGGTGCCGCCATAAATGATGCAGCGATTAAGTATGTCAATGGCACGCCCATTCCAGCATAACCTGCCATTACTGAACCCGCGATAGACGCTGTACCACCCACCATAATGGCAAATAATTCAGATTGGGTCATATTTTTAATGTAAGGGCGAACAACCAATGGTGCTTCAGTTTGACCAACGAAAATATTCGCCGCCGCTGACATTGATTCCGCTTTTGACGTACCCAATGCTTTTTGTAATGCGCCACCTAATACTTTAATCACGACTTGCATAATGCCGAGATAGTAAAGCACAGAAATTAAGCCAGAGAAGAACACGATAATCGGTAATACTTTCACTGCAAAAATGAAACCGGATGGTTTACTTGGATCTGCCAATCCGCCGAAAACGAAATTAATCCCGTCATTACCATAGGCAATAACATTGGATACCATATCCGCAGCGGCACCCAACGCTTGTTTACCTGCAGGCACATATAAAATAAGGGCGGCAAATCCTACTTGGATTGCTAACGCCCCTACTACGGTTCGAATACTAATCGCTTTACGATTATTAGAAAGTAACACGGCAATAGCGATTAATACGACCATTCCCAAAATGCTGCTTAACACACTCATTTGATTCCCCTAGATTAGTTAAGTTAATAAAATTCGGCTTATTCTACTTGTTTTCTTATGAAAAGTCGGCGAATTTTCACCGCACTTTTTGTAAACGTCTATAAAATAGTCAAAACCTTGTTAATTCCACATTGACGCGCATAAGCAGATAGCGCATTAGTTTCTTCCACACTTGGGATATGCTCTGATAACCCAGCTTCATCACGTACGCCTTTGCTATGCACGCGGATAATTTTTAATGCCACGTCTGGATAATTTCGTAGTAGTTGAGCAACTTTGCCCACCAAATGTTCCGCATCAAAAAAATGCTTTAAAAAAACCAACCGCACTTCTTCCACTTTATTTAATGGCAACAAGGCAGCTAAATTTTGCAAATTCCGCTCCAGTTTATCGTTTTTTATATGCAAACGCTCTAGTATCACTTGCTGTGGTACAATACCTGCTTGATTTTTCCGATCGAAACAAAGTGTTTGCAAGCCAATGCCCTCGCCTTTGAGATCAAATAAAAATTTGTCAGTGACATCAATTAACGAACAAACACGATCAAACTCAAAAAAGCCACTACTATCCAAATAACAAGTCAATCCTTGCGAACGTAAAGCCTTAAAGAGTGGCACAAGTTTTTTGTGATGAATAGTGGGTTCTCCACCAGAAACCGTTACACCGCGAATAAATGGAACCGCCTCCATAACCTGTTCATACAAATACTGTAGACTAACCAATTTCGCATTTTCCGTATAACGAGGAATAGTTTCAGGATTATGGCAATACAAGCAATTTAGCTTGCAACCTTGCAGAAAAATACTCGAACGATTGCCTTGTCCCTCTACATTTGAAAAAGGAATAATCCGATGCAACGGCACAAAAATCTCAGAAAGTGCGGTCATTTTTCTAATTATTTTTCAGCGATCACATCTTTTTCATCGCGTAATTGGCGATCAAACACGTTGGCACATTCATCCGTACCCGAGCCATACCAAGTTGTATCGCGTAATGCAACTTCGCCTTTACGGTATTTTTCAACTTCGCTTTTCTTCACTAGATAACCTGTAACACGAATTAAATCCGTGTTTTTCAAATAGGTGGTAATGTAGCGATAGCCTAAGGAAAATGCACCATCAATAATATCCACTACCGCATCACAGTGATCTACATAGGTTTGATCAAAGGCGAATAAATCCCCTGTACCAGATGGGAAATATTTATGGAAAGGTGCAGATTGTTTCAAATGTGCAAGTAAAGTCGGTTCTTCACCTACACGAATACGGTGTGCCGGTGCGTTGCGTTTGTCTTCTTCGTGGTTACTTGCGCCCACTTGTGCGTGTAATAAATAACGATTGCCAGTACGTTCGGCATAAACTCCTTCGTGCACATCAGTAATTTCTTTCAATTTATCCATAATCGCTGTCGCAATTTCATCGCCACGAACGCTCTTACCAAAGGTTTCATTTAAGCCTTCACATTGCAATAAGTGATTTGTGGCATCAGCCAAGCCCACAATCGCAAACATTCCTGTAAAATTAGTGCGTTTGATAAATCCCTCTTTTTCGAGGAATGAACTGTTAAAGAAATTACTTTCTTCCACTACAAATTTGTGGCGTTTATCCATGGTTGAAAGAGCACATTTCGCCACACGCGGTAATAATTCATTCAGCATTTCATCCGCACTTTTACAGGTGCGAGCAATTGTCCCTAAACGTAAACGCGTTAAGGTGTAGGCACCGCCACATTCAGGCAGTGCGTTATAGCAACTTGCTACACCGTATTCTTCGCCTAGATCGGAAATATAGTAAGCATCGTTGGCAAAAGATGGTTTAGAAACCAACAAACAGGCTTTTGCTGCAAGTTCAGCAAACTCACGGCGTGTTTTCGATTTGTCATAACGAATAGTCATATTCGGTGTTGGTGCTTCAAGCTCAATCACGGCGCGTAAAATCAAGCGACCTGCTTTCGTATCATAAGGCCCAATATTGGCATGACAGAATGAATCTGGCACAGTTTTATCAATATGATTTAAGAAACGTTTAATTTTTATGTAATCTTTTTCTTCATCAGTAATGAACGGTTCGAGCAACACATCAAGACGCCCAATATAAACAGGATAAGTCGTAATGGATGGCACGTGGGAGTAAAGAATCAATAATCCATCAAGTGCCTCATCAAGATCTTTTGGAGGAGGCAACTCTAAAAATTCGCAGCCCTTTTGGATATACACATTGTAATCAGGCAGGATATAACGAGGACGATAAATTGCGTAACCTTCACATAAATCACAAATCATTTGATTCTGTAAAAAGCCCCATTCTTCATCGGTATAACCAAGCAAATCGCGAGGATCAAATAAACGCTCGGCAATATTGCCTAATGTCATTAATTTTTGATGATAAGTTAGATTATTGGCTTTAACCGTATCGAGAATATCTTGAAGTGAAGCTAACATAACGTCCCCTTTGAAAATGGTTTCGTATTGTACGCAATGGTAACAAAATAGACAATTTTGAAAACGTGAGGAAGATCACAGTTTTAGAAAATAAACATTATGCAAACGGTTACTCAAAATAAATATGTTTTTGATATAAATGAACTGACAAAATTATTTCTGTTTTTGCATCTTTCCTTTTATGATAAAACGGAATATAAAAGGTAATAAATATGAAGAAAAAAGTACGCGTTATACCTCGCACATCTTGGGCTGCCACATCATTATGGACAGCGCAATATAAAACCATTTCAATCTTACTTTTTGCTCTTTCTATTTTAGGTATTGGAGATGGGCTTATTGTATTATCAGGTTTAGGATCGACACCTTGGACTGTACTTTCACAAGGGATAGCAATACAGACAAATTTTGATATTGGCTGGTCGTCTTTTTTAATTAGTTGCGCAGTAATGTTGGTATGGAAACCTCTCAAATTACGCCTTGGGCTTGGGACATTATTAAATATTATCGTTATTGCTCTATTTCTAGGGATCACAACAAAAATACTGGCACCGCCAACCGCACTTTTTTCACGAATGATCTTCTGTCTGATCGGTATATTACTCTATGGTTTTGGAACTGCCTTATATCTCACTTGTCACTTAGGTGCAGGCCCTCGAGACGGATTGATGGTTGGTATTTGCCAACGTTTTCATTTAAGCATCAACGTGGTACGCTCAAGCCTTGAAATCTCGGTTTGTTTACTTGGTTTTTTACTTGGTGGTGTCGTTGGCTTGGGTACTGTCCTTTTCGCCACCAGCATAGGCAGCGTTGTTCAATTCTTCTTAAATATTATTGCTCGTTTGCCACATATTCCGTATGAAAAGTGATATTTCAGCTAACGCATTGTCTATTGAAATTAACTCTAAATTCATTTGAGTCTCTTTTCCTGCGGGTGGGCAAAATGCAAGATGCTTATTGACATCATTAATGGGTTTCCAGCGTCTCGGCTGAGAAGAACGACTATTTGGATAAAACCCGATAGTCGGAATATTAAACGCACTGCTCAAATGCAATGGCCCAGTAGATCCCGCAATAAATAAATCTGCACAAGCCAAAGAATGAGCAAAATCCACTAAACCTTTATTCTTATCGTAAATGACTATGCGTGAATCATTCACAAGATTTGCTAATTCATAGGCTTTTTCACTTTCGCCAGGCCCTGCAGTCAGCACAACATTGCAATCAAACTCAGCCAATAAGCCTTTAATTAAATCCGCATATTGCGCTAAAGAAAGATTCGTAGCTGAACCACCAGAACCACTATGCACAAAGATCCATTTTTTATTTGCGGAAAGCCCTAAACTCTCTTGTAAAAAAACGCGCTGATTTTCTACCGCACTTTTCTCAAAGGTTAAATAAGGTGGTTTAGGTTCAACAACTGGCATATTATGCTTTTGCAAAAAAGTGCGGACTAAATCTTGATTGTATTCCGCTTCTGATTTTTCAGAACGAGAACGGCGTTGTGTTAGACGGTGATTATAGAGAATTTGAACCCATTTAGTCGCAGGTGCAAGGCGATATTTAATTCCACTTTTCCAAGCGAGTTTTCCATTATGGGTATTGGAAAAGAAACTAATCATTCCATCAAACTGCTGCGCTTTGATTTCCTGCACAAGACGTTTGAAATCCGTTTTGTCATTTTTTTTGCTATCAATAATAACATCATCAATAAATGGACAAATTTCCGCTAAAGGCGCAGTGTAACTCGGCACAAGTGCGGTTAATTTTAGCTCTGGATTTGAGGCTTTCAACATTGCAAAAGCAGACCATGCTTGCATAAAATCGCCTAATTTATCGTTACGAATAACTAAAATCTTTTCCATAATTTCTCCGCTAAAATAAAAAAACCGCACTTGAAAGTGCGGTCGTATTTTATGTTATTTTTATGGATTATAAAACATCAACACAATTTAAGTCTTCGAAAGATTGTTCTAAGCGTTTAGACATAGATTCTTCCATTTTACGTAACCAAACACGTGGGTCGTAGTATTTTTTGTTTGGTGCATCTGGGCCTTCAGGGTTACCTAATTGACCTTGAAGATATGCTTCATTTGCTTTGTAGAAGTTCAAAATACCATTCCAAGACGCCCATTGCGTATCAGTATCAATGTTCATTTTGATTGCACCGTAGCCAATTGCTTCGCGGATTTCTTCGCGGCTAGAACCTGAACCACCGTGGAATACGAAATTAATTGGTTTTGCAGGAAGATTGCGTTCTTTAGAAACGAACTCTTGTGATGCACCTAAAATAGATGGTTTTAATTTTACATTACCTGGTTTGTAAACACCGTGTACGTTACCGAATGCAGCAGCAACGGTAAAGTTAGGGCTTACTGGATGCAATTGATCGTAAACATAAAGCACATCAGAAGGTTGTGTATATAAACGTGATTCATCAACATCAGAGTTATCTACGCCGTCTTCTTCGCCACCAGTAATGCCAATTTCGATTTCAAGGGTCATCCCCATTTTATCCATACGAGCAAGATATTCACGGCAAATTGCCATATTTTCTTCCATTGGCTCTTCAGATAAATCAATCATATGTGAAGAGAAAAGTGGACGACCCGTTTCAGCAAAATGTTTTTCGCCTGCATCTAATAAACCGTCGATCCAAGGTAATAATTTTTTCGCTGCGTGATCAGTATGAAGAATAACAGGCACACCGTATTCTTTCGCTAAAGTATGAACCTGTTTCGCTCCAGCAATCGCCCCTAAAACATCTGGACGAGTACCACTCGTTGGTTTGATACCTTTACCTGCATAGAACGCTGCGCCACCATTTGAAAATTGGATAATCACTGGTGCTTTTACGCGTGCAGCAGTTTCTAACACGGCATTAACGGAGTCAGAACCCACACAGTTTACGGCAGGAATAGCAAAGTTATGCTCTTTAGCATAAGCAAAAACTTTTTGCACATCTTCGCCTGTTATAACACCGGGTTTCACGATATCTAATAATTTAGCCATACTTGTGTTTCCTTTTTATGTTTAGCGGGATAAGCCCACAATTTGAAGAATTTGTATTGATGATGGCATTTTTGATGCCACCATCAATATGTTATAGAGGAAAAGTGCGGTTAGTTTTTCGCACGTTTTTCAAGAATTTCTACTGCAGGTAATACTTTGCCTTCTACAAACTCTAAGAATGCACCACCACCCGTTGAAATGTAAGAAATCTTATCAGCAATACCAAATAAATCGATAGCCGCTAAGGTATCGCCGCCGCCAGCAATAGAGAATGCATCGCTGTTTGCAATGGCGTGAGAAATGATTTCAGTCCCTTTACGGAAGTGAGGGAACTCAAACACGCCAACTGGGCCATTCCACAAAACGGTTTTTGCATTTTTGATAATTTCAGCCAATTGTTCTGCTGATTTATCGCCAATATCAAAAATAGATTCATCATCTTTCACTTCATTTACCGCTTTTTCTGTTGCTGCTGCCGTTTCAGAGAACTCTAAACCTACACGCACATCAACTGGAACTGGAATATCTGTATTTGCGGCTAATTCTTTCGCAACTGGAATTAAATCAGCTTCATATAAAGATTTACCTACATTGTGACCAGCTGCCGCAATGAAAGTATTCGCAATGCCACCGCCCACAATAATTTGGTCAGCGATTTTTGAAAGAGAATTTAATACTTCTAATTTAGTTGAAACTTTAGAACCGCCTACGATCGCGACCATTGGACGAGCAGGTTCTTTTAATGCTTTACCTAATGCATCTAACTCAGCCGCTAATAATGGGCCTGCACAAGCGATTGGCGCAAATTCTGCAACGCCATAAGTTGATGCTTGCGCGCGGTGCGCTGTACCAAAGGCATCCATTACAAATACGTCGCAAAGTGCGGCATATTTTTTACCTAATTCTGGATCATTTTTCTTTTCGCCTTTGTTTACACGTACGTTTTCTAAAACAACGATTTCGCCATCTTTAACATCCACACCATTTAAATAATCTTGTTCTAAACGCACATTAAAGCCTGCGTTTTTTAAGTAATCAACAACTGGTTGTAAAGAATCTTCTGGTTTGAATTCTCCTTCAGTTGGACGACCTAAGTGAGAAGTTACCATCACTTTCGCGCCTTTTTCTAAGGCTAATTTTAAAGTAGGAATGGTCGCACGAATACGCGCATCTGAGGTCACTTTGCCATCTTTTACTGGCACATTAAGATCTGCACGGATAAATACACGTTTACCCGCTAAATCTAAATCGGTCATTTTGATTACTGACATAATCTATCCTCTTGTTAAGTTAAAATTAAAATTGAAAACTTTTCGTATTATACCTACTTCGTGCTAGGTTGTAACGATTTAGATCAAAGAAATTCTTATTTGCTTTGGCAATTCATTACCTGCCATTTTTTATCATAACAAATAAATAATTCATTTCGACTAGCCCTCAAATACGCATTTTTTAATTGTGGATTATGTTGCTTCATCCAACCAAAAAGTTCATCTCTACTTAATTTTTGATTCGGTAATTTTAATGCGTTAAATAATTCCTGCTCCTTAGCAAAATATTGCTGGGCAGAATCAAAGGCGCAACTACCGTGTTTTTCCCATTCGCCTTGCAATAATTTCTCGCCCGGAGAAATCGCCAAATATTGTGCTAATAAACCTTTTGGCAAGGCGGGTAAATCGCCTTTGCAAAAACGAGGATGATCTGAAACAGCGCGAGCATTTGCATTTTGAGGCCATAATCCATGTACAACCCAACCAAAAGTGCGGTTATTTCCACATTGATATTGAAAGGAATAAGGCAACTGATCGCCATATTTTTCACGCTGAATATCACAAAATCCAGGCGACCAAGATAATGCCAACATATAATAATCGACAGGTGCCTTTGCATTTTGCCCAATATGATCATTGCGCATAATCACATCATAGTTTGCAAAAACATCTGGATTTTTTACCGCACTTTTTTCAATATTCGTCTGCTTTGTCTCAAATTGAGGCTCAAATTTAGGTTCAAATTTAGGCTCAGATACTTTTGTTTGCGTCGTCTGCTCAATTACGGGCGAAGATGATTGATGTTTAGTTTTGGTTGTATCGGTAAAATATTGCCAAATTGCTAATATAACGAGAACAATAAGAGAAAGAATGGAAGTAAGTTTTTTCATAAATTTTGTTTAGTTTTTGTCAATCAAGTTTTTGTCGGCTATAATTCGCCGCTTTCAACTCTCTATTAAGGATCACAATGGCATTACTCATCACTAGCAAATGTACCAACTGCGATATGTGCTTGCCTGAATGCCCAAACGAAGCCATTTCCATTGGCGATGAAATTTATGTGATCGATCCTATACTTTGTACGGAATGTGTCGGTCATTACGACACCCCAACCTGCCAAAAAGTTTGCCCAATCACTAACTGTATTAAGCCCGATCCTGAACATCAAGAAACCGAAGAACAGCTTTGGGAACGCTTTGTAATGATTCATCATTCAGATAAATTGTAATTTTTAAAGCAACTGAAATATGACTTATTATCTTCTAAAAGAGTGCGGTTAATTTTGAGCTTATTTTTATTATCAAAAAACGAAATTTTTCACCGCACTTTTATCTATAAAAAGAACTATATTGAGTTACTTTTCTTCACATTACCCCGCCACCACTGGTAAATATCCCCATTGAATTAAAAATGGAATGAGCATAATCACGACGCCAATTAATAACGCAAACACCAAAGCGAAATTACCGCCAGAAACACGATATGGCAATGTTGGATTTTCAATACGTGTGTGCCATGCCAAACCAATTGGTAAAATTAAGCAATAGAACGCACACAATAAACCTGCGTAACTTAATGCTGTAATAAATCCTTCAGGATAAAACAATGCAAATACAAGTGGCGGTAAAAATGCGACTACAGTTAAAACAAAGCGATTATTTGGCAAATGATAACGCTTGAATAAATCACCTAAGCCTTCAAATACACCAAGCATTACGCCTAAGAATGAAGTAATTAAAGCGAGTGATGAAAACACACGCACAACCTCTCCCATAAAATGAGAACCTGTGATTTCACGTGTTGCATTCACTAATCCATTTAGCGTTGGGTCAGCTTGTAAAATACGCACAAATTCACTTTGACTTAATACACCATGAGTTGCTAACTGCCATACAAGGTAAGCAGCTAATGGAATCGCAGTACCAATCAAAATGGCACGACGAAATTTATCAACACTTCCACCTAAGTAGCTATTCACACTCGCCATAATAACGTGGAAACCGAAAGAAGTAAAAAATATTGGTGCCGCAGAAACCACAAAAGCATAATCCAAAGGCAATGCCATTAAATTATCTGTTGCCACTTTGGGAAGCATCATAAACAGCACAAAAGCAAAGGCGATTAACTTACCAATAAATAACACGCGAGTTAAGCCATCCACGCCTTTCGTTCCTACAACGACAAAAGAACCTAATACCACCGTAAAGATAATAATCGCCGTTTTAAGCGACATCGCTTCCATTCCAAAAGCCGTTGGCAAGCCTGAAAGTAAAGATCCACCACCAGTAATATAAGCGGCTGAAAGTGCATAAAGTAAAACTAACAAACTCAACGTTGCGAAAATTCGCCCAGGAACCCCAAAATATTTTTCAGCGAGCGTGGCGACACCATCATCCAACTGATCCGCTGTTTGATACACTTCTACAAACAACAATCCGCTGTAAACCAACAAAGCCCACAAGCCAACGAGCAATAACAGGGTATAACCAAAGCCCATACCCGCTGATGTAAGCGGCATAGCAAGCATACCTGCTCCCATGGTTGTGCCTGCAATAATCAGCGCACTCCCAAAAGTTTTGTTTTTTAGCATAAAATTGTCCTTATAATGTTGTGTTTAAAAACTAATTTAAATTTGACCGCACTTTTCTTTATAGTGTAAACGGCAAACAGAAAGATAAGAATCATTGCCGCCAATTTGAATTTGTGCGCCTTCTTTAATGACCTCGCCCTGATCATTTAAACGCAAAACAAAATTAGCCTTGCGGCCACAATAACAAATTGTTTTTAATTCTTCGAGTTGATCCGCCCAAGCCAGTAAATATTTACTTCCTTCAAAAAGTTCCGCTTGGAAATCTGTACGCAAGCCATAACAAAGCACAGGGATTTTGAGTTTATCAACAACATCACTCAACTGGTAAACTTGTTGTTTGCTAAGAAATTGAGCTTCATCCACCAACACGCAATGCACTTTTTCTTTTTTTAAGTGCTCATTAATTTCATCAAACAAATTGGTTTCCGAGCGAAATAAAAAGGCATCTTGCGAAATACCAATACGCGATGTGACTTTTCCCACGCCAAAACGATCATCAATCGCAGCCGTATAAACTAATGTGTTCATATCACGCTCACGATAGTTATAGGAAGATTGTAGCAACGTCGTTGATTTTCCGGCGTTCATTGTAGAGTAATAGAAGTAGAGTTTCGCCATTTTTCCTCCTAAATTGCCGGTAATTCCGCCATTGCCCAACGAGGTTTAACATCAATAGCCAGATCGCTATGCTGACCTTGTTTTAAACGTAAAAAACCTGTGTAAGCAATCATTGCGCCATTATCTGTACAAAATTGAGGTTGAGGATAAAACACTTCGCCACCTAAATTTTGCATTAAGTGCGCAAGCGTTTCTCGGAGTTTTTTATTTGCGCTCACCCCTCCCGCAATCACTAAACGTTTATAGCCTGTTTCTTTTAATGCGCGCTTACATTTAATGGCAAGTGTATCCACCACCGCATCTTGGAAAGCATAAGCAATATCTGCTTTAGTTTGCTCTATCAGTTCTCCCTCGTTTTTAATTGCTTGATTAACTGTATTCGCGGCAAATGTTTTTAAACCAGAAAAACTAAAATCAAGGCCTGCACGATCTGTCATTGGACGTGGAAATGTGAAACGATTTGGCGTACCTTTTTCCGCTAAACGAGAAAGTGCCGCGCCACCTGGATAATCTAGTCCAAGTAATTTTGCTGTTTTATCAAAGGCTTCGCCAGCAGCATCATCAATAGATTCTCCTATCACTTCATATTTTCCTACACCATCGACACGCACTAATTGAGTATGACCACCCGATACCAACAAAGCAACAAAAGGAAAGTGCGGTGAATTTTTATCAAGCATTGGCGCAAGTAAATGCCCTTCCATATGATGAACACCAATCGCTGGCACATTCCAAGCATAGGCTAGAGAACGTGCGATAGTTGCGCCCACAAGCAATGCACCGACAAGCCCTGGGCCACTCGTATAAGCAATACCATCAATATCGCTCGCGGTTAAATTGGCTTCTTCTAATGCTGCCTTAATAAGAGGCGCCGTTTTACGGATATGATCGCGCGATGCCAATTCGGGTACAACGCCACCATAATCAGCGTGCAGGGCAATTTGAGTATAAAGTTGATTAGCAATTAACCCTTTTTCTTCATCATAAATCGCCACGCCCGTTTCATCACAGGAAGTTTCAATGCCTAATATTTTCATTGATTTTCTTCATTTATTACCTAAAATGTTGCGCGATTTTACCCTGTTTAAGCGGTTTTAACCAGTTGAAACCACAAATATTAAGGTGAATTGGCATTCTATCCTTTACTTTTTGCCTAAAAGTAGATTAGAATTGCGTCCTTTATTAAATCTGTCATTTGCACACAGGTGCTTTGGCAAAAATAAAATTTTAAATTGCAATTAAATTAAACTCATTGAGGTGATTGGCTTATGCCTGTAATTAAAGTACGTGAAAACGAATCATTTGACGTAGCTTTACGTCGTTTCAAACGCTCTTGCGAAAAAGCGGGAATCTTAGCTGAAGTACGCGCTCGCGAATTTTACGAAAAACCAACTACAATTCGTAAACGTGAAAATGCAACCCTTGCAAAACGTCACGCAAAACGCAACGCTCGCGAAAACGCGCGCAATACCCGTTTATACTAATTTATAGTATTTTCTGACTCGAGTTAAGACAAACCGTGAATCCTTTGGACTCACGGTTTTGTTACTTTAAGCAAAACAAAAATCTACGCCAAAAACGACCGCACTTTCACACCACGATCACGGAGGCTCGACAATGAAAGGTTCTATTCCACGCCCCTTTATTGATGATTTACTAACAAAATCCGATATTGTCGATGTGATTAATGCTCGCGTAAAACTAAAAAAAGCTGGTCGCGATTATCAAGCCTGCTGCCCTTTTCATCACGAAAAAACCCCCTCCTTCACGGTTAGTCAAAAGAAACAGTTTTATCATTGCTTCGGTTGTGGCGCGCACGGTAATGCCATTTCCTTTTTAATGGATTATGACAAACTTGAATTTGTAGAGGCTATTGAAGAACTTGCAGCAATGGCAGGACTTGAAGTACCTTACGAAAAACGTGCTAATAACAGCGGAAAACCTCAAGCTAATTATCAAACCAAACGAAATCTCTATGAATTAATGCAAGAGATTGCCACGTTTTATCAAAGCCAATTACCATTAAATACTCAAGCACAAGAATATTTACAACAACGCGGGCTTTCAGCTGAAATTATTAAGCGTTTTCAAATTGGGTTTGTGCCGAATGCAATGGATACTGTACTGCGTAAATTTGGCGTTAATCGTGAAGAACAACAAAAACTCATTGAGTTAGGTATGCTTTCTCGCAATGATCGTGGCAATATTTACGATAAATTCCGCAATCGCATAATGTTCCCGATTCGCGATAAACGTGGTCGTACAGTGGCTTTTGGTGGACGAGTATTAACGGATGAAAAACCGAAATATCTGAATTCACCAGAAACCATTACTTATCATAAAGGTAACGAGCTTTATGGTTTGTATGAAGCCTTACAAGCCAACGATGAACCAAAACAATTACTGGTTGTTGAAGGTTATATGGATGTGGTGGCATTAGCACAATTTGGCGTGGATTATGCGGTCGCTTCTTTAGGTACGTCCACGACATCAGAACAAATTCAACTTATTTTTCGTTCGACCGAACAAGTGGTTTGTTGTTACGATGGTGACCGTGCTGGGCGTGATGCAGCGTGGCGGGCATTAGAAAATGCATTACCTTATTTAGAAGATGGCAGACAACTCAAATTTATTTTCTTGCCAGAAGGAGAAGATCCTGATACTTACATTCGTCAATACGGCAAAGAAAAATTTGAAGAATACATCGAAAGTGCGCAATCTTTAAGCGAGTTTATGTTTGCACATTTAAGTCCTCAGGTTGATTTTTCCACTAAAGAAGGGCGCGGAAAATTAGTTGCGCTAGCTGCGCCGTTAATTCGCCAAATTCCTGGAGAAATGCTTCGCTTATCGCTACGCAATATGCTTGCTCAAAAACTTGGGATTTTTGATCAAACCCAGCTGGAAAATCTTATTCCAAAACAATTAGAACAAGCCAATACACAACAAAAAGTCGCTAATAATAAGATCAAAAAGACACCAATGCGAATGGTCATTTCATTGCTTCTGCAAAATCCTGAATTAGTAAAACGTATGTCTGAAAGTGGCGTGCAAGCATTACGTATGGAAGCAGGGTTTGAAATTCTGGAAAAATTGACCGCACTTTGTCGCCAACGAGAGGGCATTACTACGGGGCAAATTTTGGAATACTTCCGCAATACGTCTTACAGTAACCCCCTTGAAATACTGGCAACTTGGGATCATTTATTGGACGAATCCGACATAATCAACGCATTTTCTCAAAATTACCGTCGCTTAAATATTCAAGCTATTGAGCGCGATATTGAAATGCTTATTGCTAAAGAACGAACAGAGGGTCTCACTAATGAAGAAAAAACGGTACTTGTACATCTTTTAGCTGGTAAAGAACAGCAGAAAAAACAGTTAGTGAATCCGCTATAACAATGGTAGAATCTCAAGTTCATAAAAAAATCTTATCTTCTCAATCACATCAAGCAAAACGAGTATAAAAATGGAAAAAAATCAACAATCTACGGCTGAACAATATTCAGAACAAATTGAGCAATTGATGGAGCTAGGTCGTACACAAGGGTATTTAACTTTTGCTGAAATCAATGACTTATTGCCCGAAGATGCTATTGATCCTGAATATTACGACAAATTGCTACAAACGTTGCAAAATGATGCAGGTATCCCTGTATTAGATGAAGCACCAGAAAGCGATGATATGATGTTGAGTGATACCATCCCTGATGAAGATGCAGTGGAAGAAGCAACTCAAATTCTTTCAAATGTAGAATCTGAAATCGGTCGAACAACGGATCCCGTACGCATGTATATGCGCGAAATGGGAACGGTGGATCTTCTTACTCGTGAAGATGAAATTAGCATTGCAAAACGTATTGAAGGAGGGATTGATGAAGTTCAAACCTCTATCGCAGCCTATCCTGAAGCATTAAATGGATTACTAAAAAACTATGATGATGTAGAAAAAGGTAATTTCCGTTTGACCGATTTAATTACGGGTTTTGTTGATCCAAATGCCGAAATAGAAGAACATAACGGACTTGATGAAGACTTTTCTGACGAAGATGATGAAGAAGAATCTAGTAATGCAGATGTGGAAGACAATGAAGATGAAGAAGACAATGAATCAGAATCTACATCAGATTCAAGCGACTCTGATAACAGTATTGATCCTGAAGTTGCTCGCGAAAAATTTCAGCAATTAAGAGAACAGCACTCTAAAACCCTTGCTGTTATTGAAAAACACGGTCGCTCTGGAAAACGCGCTCAAGATCAAATTGCACTACTTGGCGAAATTTTTAAACAATTCCGTTTAGTGCCAAAACAATTTGATTTACTCGTTCTATCAATGAAAGAAATGATGAAACGTGTACGTTATGAAGAACGTCAGCTACAAAAAATATTAGTGGATATAGCAGGAATGCCAAAGGATGATTTTGAAAAAATTATTACTACTAATGGCAGTAACAGTGAATGGGTAACAAAAGCGTTAAAATCTAGCAAACCTTGGGCTAAACGTTTAATTAAATATGAAGATCGTATTTATGAAGCCTTAAACAATCTAGCGATAACAGAAGAAAATACTAAACTTACCATTACGCAAATGCGTGACATTTGCGATGCAGTCGCACGAGGCGAACAAAAAGCACGCCGAGCTAAAAAAGAAATGGTTGAAGCTAACTTACGTTTAGTAATTTCTATCGCGAAAAAATACACAAATCGAGGTTTACAATTCTTAGATTTAATTCAAGAAGGGAATATCGGTTTAATGAAAGCGGTAGATAAATTTGAATATCGACGTGGTTACAAATTCTCTACATATGCAACTTGGTGGATTCGTCAAGCAATCACTCGCTCTATTGCGGATCAAGCGCGTACAATCCGTATTCCTGTGCATATGATTGAAACGATCAATAAACTTAATCGTATTTCTCGCCAGTTATTACAAGAAATGGGACGTGAAGCAACACCAGAAGAATTGGCAGAACGTATGGGAATGCCAGAAGATAAAATCCGTAAAGTACTGAAAATTGCAAAAGAGCCAATTTCGATGGAAACACCTATTGGCGATGACGATGATTCGCATTTAGGGGATTTTATTGAAGATTCAACCTTAGAACTTCCTCTTGATTCTGCCACAGCACAAAGTTTAAAAGTTGCAACTCACGAAGTGCTTGAAGGTCTGACACCACGTGAAGCAAAAGTCTTACGTATGCGTTTTGGTATCGATATGAATACCGACCATACACTTGAAGAAGTGGGTAAACAATTCGATGTAACACGCGAACGTATTCGTCAAATTGAAGCAAAAGCATTACGTAAATTACGTCATCCTAGCCGTTCTGAAACACTGAGAAGTTTTTTAGATGAATAGAGAGAAACATAAAAGAGAAAAATCGATCTAATCTTAAAAAATCAGATACATTTGTTTAAGGACTAAATTCTATAATCCGCAGAATTTAGTCCTTTTACTTTTACTTAAAGCACCGCATTAATATGCATTCAAATTTCAACTCTTTTAGTTAGATAAGCCATTAATATTTAACAATGGCAACAAATATTGGTTATTTAAAACATTTTAATCATAAAAAAATCTGCGCCCCAATTAGCTGGTTTATTTATTCAGCTTTAAGGCACAGATTAAAGTGCGGTAAATTTTTTTGATATTTGGCGTAAATTATTTATTTAATTTCGCTTTGTAAGTTGGATTCATTAAGTTTTCTACAGAAAGAATGTCATCCAATTGTTCTTCTGTTAATAAACCTTTTTCTAACACAACTTCACGTACGCCTTTGCCTGTTTGTGCACAGATTTTACCCACTAAGTCGCCGTTGTGGTGACCAATAAATGGGTTCAAGTAAGTCACGATACCGATTGAATTAAACACGTAGTTTTCACAAATTTCTTTGTTTACAGTGATGCCATCCACACATTTATCACGTAAGTTCACACAAGCATTGGTTAAGATGTCGATAGATTCGAACATTGCTTGACCAATCACTGGTTCCATTACGTTTAATTGTAATTGACCTGCTTCAGATGCGAAAGTCACCGTTGTATCGTTACCAATTACTTTAAAGCATACTTGGTTCACCACTTCAGGAACAACTGGGTTTACTTTTGCTGGCATAATAGAAGAACCCGCTTGTAATTCAGGAAGATTAATTTCTTTTAAACCTGCACGAGGGCCAGAAGAAAGTAAACGCAAGTCATTACATACTTTAGAAAGTTTCACTGCAGTACGTTTTAATGCACCGTGAACCATGACATAAGCACCACAGTCAGATGTTGCTTCAATTAAGTTTTCTGCTGGTACGCAAGCTAATCCAGTCACTTCAGCAAGATGTTTTACAACTAATTCTGTATAGCCTTGTGGTGTATTTAAACCAGTACCGATTGCAGTCGCACCAAGGTTTACTTCAAGTAATAAACCTGCAGTACGTTTTAAGTTACGCACTTCTTCTTCAAGTAATACAGCAAACGCTTTGAATTCTTGACCAACCGTCATTGGCACCGCATCTTGCAATTGAGTACGACCCATTTTTAAGATGTTTGCAAATTCTTTCGCTTTATTGTCAAAACCATCTTGTAAATATTGAATTTTATCGATCAATTTTAAGATGCTATTGTATACCGCAATACGAAAACCTGTAGGATACGCATCATTGGTTGATTGACTTGCATTAACGTGATCCATCGGATTAATCACGTTATATTCGCCTTTCTTATGACCAATTTTTTCAAGGGCAAGATTAGCAACCACTTCATTAGTATTCATATTGACAGACGTACCTGCACCACCTTGATATACATCTGATGGGAATTGATCTAAGCATTTTCCAGTGGTAAGGATTTCATCACAAGCTGCTACAATCGCTTTTGCAATATCACTTGGAATTGCACCTAATTCGCCATTGGCTAAAGCCGTTGCTTTTTTTACCATTACCATACCACGTACAAACTCAGGCACGTCAGAAATGGTTACGTTAGAAATATTGAAATTTTCTACCGCTCTTAATGTATGAATCCCCCAGTATGCGTCTGCTGGCACTTCACGTTCTCCGAGTAAATCCACTTCTTTTCTTGTTACTGTCATTATTACCCTCCATTTCGAGTGATGAACAAGTTAATGCCTATTATAATGGAAATAACTTTGCTAAATATTTGATCGCCGTCACATTTTACAGATTGACCCCACGACATATTTTTATCATTCGGATTAGTTTTACTTATCCTAAATGCCTCGCAAAATAAAAATTGATACGTAGGGTGTTAATAGGTTAACAGAAATAGAAAAGAAATAATTTGATCCTGTTAACACTTTGTTAAAAATTTTATTTGAATGTGACATATATCGTGTTAGATTGCAGTTGGGCGAAAAATTAGCATAGCCCTTGTATCATTAAAATATAGAAGGACTACACATGACTACAACACAACAACAAAAGAAAGGCAATAAATTTCTTCATACGGTGGAATGGCTCGGTAACATGTTACCTCACCCCGTTACCCTTTTTATGATTTTTATTGTTTTATTATTAATTACTTCTGCATTAGGGGAATATTTTGGTCTAGCCGTTGCAGACCCTCGTCCGGAAGGCGTTAAAGGACGTGCGGCTGACGGGATGATTTACGTCGTCAGTTTGCTAAATGCCGAAGGCTTAAGCAGAATTTTGACTAATTTGGTGAAAAACTTTACCAACTTTGCCCCATTAGGCACAGTATTGGTGGCATTATTAGGGGTCGGTATTGCTGAAAAAGCAGGGCTTCTTTCTGCCGTCATGCGTTTATTGGTCACCAAATCACCACGTAAATTGACAACGTTCACTATTGTTTTTGCAGGGATTCTATCGAACACAGCCTCTGAATTAGGTTATGTTGTCCTCATTCCTTTAGCTGCCATTATTTTTCACTCATTAGGTCGCCATCCATTAGCGGGTCTTGCTGCTGCATTTGCGGGAGTATCTGGTGGTTACTCCGCCAACCTCTTATTAGGTACGATTGATCCATTACTCGCAGGGATCACGCAACAAGCTGCACAAATTATCGATCCAACTTATACGGTAGGTCCTGAAGCCAACTGGTTCTTCATGGCTGCCAGTACCTTTATGATTGCGTTTATTGGTTATTTCATTACAGAAAAAATCGTTGAACCACAATTAGGTCCTTATAACAGTCATCTTTCACAAGAAGAACTGGATTTACAGCACTCGAATGAAGTTTCACCATTAGAGCGTAAAGGGTTAAGATACGCAGGTTTAGTCTTCTTGATTTTATGTGCACTATTAGCTTGGACTGTGGTCCCTGAAAATGGCATTTTACGTGATCCAAAAACAGGTTTAGTCACAGGTTCACCATTCTTAAAATCGATCGTTGCCTTTATCTTCATTCTCTTTGCTATTCCGGGTACGGTTTATGGGATTGTGACAAAAAGTATTCGTAGCGAAAAAGATGTGGTCAATGCGATGGCTGAAGCCATGAGTACATTAGGACTATACCTTGTGATTATCTTCTTCGCGTCACAATTCGTTGCCTTCTTTAACTGGACTAATATTGGTCAATATATCGCGGTAAAAGGCGCTAATTTCTTAAATGAAGTAGGCTTACATGGCGGTATCCTCTTTATGGGCTTCATCTTGATCTGTGCCTTCATTAACTTAATGATTGGTTCTGCCTCTGCACAATGGGCTGTTACTGCACCGATCTTTGTGCCAATGCTGATGTTAACCGGTTATTCACCTGAAATCATTCAAGCGGCTTACCGTATCGGTGACTCCGTAACCAATATCATCACCCCAATGATGAGCTACTTTGGCTTGATCATGGCAACCGTATTGAAATATAAGAAAGATGCGGGGGTCGGTACGCTTGTATCAATGATGTTACCGTACTCTGCTGCCTTCTTGGTGGCATGGGCTGCGATGTTCTTTATTTGGGTCTTCGTGTTAGGCTTACCGGTCGGTCCTAACTCGCCAATGTTCTACCCAGCGCAATAAGTGCAAAATTAAAAATAAAGCTCACAGCCCTGTGAGCTTTATTTTTTTATGCTAAAGTGCGGTTGAAATTTGGCTAATTTGCTCCCATTTATAACAACATCTCACAAACGTGCATACAGCGAGGAAACAACAATGCCTCTGGTTTTATCGCTTTTTTATTTATCTATACCGAATTGTCACTTTTAGTTTGGATGGGATCGAATATTGGCGTATTGAGTCTCATTCTGTTACTCATTTTATCATCGCTTTTCGGGCTCTTCATGATCCGAGCTCGTGGTTGGTATATCTTATTAAATCTACAAAAACAATTATTCCAAGGCGAAATCCCGACACGTGCGTTATTAAAATCTGGCATTTGGATTGTAGCCGGTATCCTTTTCTTTATTCCCGGCTTTTTGACCGATTTAATCGCATTATTTTTATTAATCCCGATCACTAGCCTCTGGATTTAAAAACTGATTACCAACAAGATCCATATAGTGCGTAGCTGTTTCTTCCGCTACAGCCAGAAAGCGAATCACAGCCAGTCAGAAGGCGAGGTGTTTGAAGCCGAATACGAAAAACAAGTGGATGAAGATAAAAGAATAAAATAATTTTATTTTCCCCCTTGAAACAGACAAATTTTCCCTCATATTAGGGAAACTTTTCATCAAAAACATAATTTAATTAAGGAGTAATTCAATGAATATTCGTCCTTTACACGATCGTGTAATTATTAAACGTGAAGAAGTCGAAACCCGTTCAGCTGGCGGTATCGTATTAACTGGTTCAGCAGCGACCAAATCAACCCGCGCGAAAGTATTAGCGGTGGGTAAAGGTCGTATTTTAGAAAATGGCACCGTTCAACCTTTAGATGTTAAAGTTGGCGATACCGTAATTTTCAACGACGGTTACGGCGTGAAAAGCGAAAAAATCAATGGTGAAGAAGTATTAATCATTTCTGAAAACGACATCCTAGCAATCGTAGAATAATTAAATAAGGGAAAAGAAAATGGCAGCAAAAGACGTAAAATTTGGTAATGACGCACGCGTAAAAATGCTTAAAGGCGTGAATGTATTAGCGGATGCAGTAAAAGTAACCCTTGGCCCGAAAGGTCGTAATGTAATTTTAGATAAATCATTTGGCGCACCAACTATCACTAAAGACGGTGTGTCTGTTGCTCGTGAAATCGAATTAGAAGATAAATTCGAAAACATGGGGGCACAAATGGTGAAAGAAGTGGCATCTAAAGCAAATGATGCTGCAGGTGACGGTACAACTACTGCAACTGTACTTGCGCAAGCTATCGTAAATGAAGGCTTGAAAGCAGTAGCTGCAGGTATGAATCCAATGGATTTAAAACGTGGTATTGATAAAGCAGTAAGTGCGGTTGTTTCTGAACTTAAAAATTTATCTAAACCTTGTGAAACAGCAAAAGAAATTGAACAAGTAGGGACTATTTCTGCAAACTCTGACAGCATTGTGGGTCAATTAATCTCACAAGCAATGGAAAAAGTGGGCAAGGAAGGTGTAATTACTGTTGAAGATGGTACGGGTCTTGAAGATGAATTAGATGTGGTTGAAGGCATGCAATTCGACCGTGGTTACCTTTCTCCATATTTCATCAACAAACCAGAAACTGCAACGGTTGAATTAGATAATCCATATCTTCTTCTTGTAGATAAAAAAATCTCTAACATTCGTGAATTACTTCCTGTGTTAGAAGGTGTAGCGAAAGCAGGTAAACCGTTATTAATCATCGCTGAAGATGTGGAAGGCGAAGCACTTGCAACCTTAGTGGTGAACACTATGCGCGGTATCGTGAAAGTTGCAGCAGTGAAAGCACCAGGTTTTGGTGATCGTCGTAAAGCGATGTTACAAGATATTGCAATTTTAACAGCGGGTACTGTGATTTCTGAAGAAATTGGTATGGAGCTTGAAAAAGCAACATTGGAAGATTTAGGTCAAGCAAAACGTGTTGTTATCAATAAAGATAACACAACCATTATTGATGGTATCGGCGATGAAGCACAAATCAAAGGTCGTGTGGCTCAAATTCGTCAGCAAATCGAAGAATCAACTTCTGACTACGACAAAGAAAAACTCCAAGAACGCGTGGCTAAATTAGCAGGCGGTGTGGCAGTAATCAAAGTGGGCGCAGCAACTGAAGTTGAAATGAAAGAGAAAAAAGACCGTGTAGATGATGCACTACATGCAACTCGTGCAGCAGTTGAAGAAGGTATCGTTGCTGGTGGTGGCGTTGCATTAGTTCGCGCAGCAGCGAAAGTTGCAGCAAGCCTAAAAGGTGACAATGAAGAACAAAATGTGGGTATCAAACTTGCATTACGTGCGATGGAAGCGCCTTTACGTCAAATCGTCACTAACGCAGGTGAAGAAGCTTCAGTTGTGGCAAGTGCGGTTAAAAATGGCGAAGGAAACTTTGGTTATAATGCAGGAACAGAACAGTACGGCGATATGATCGAAATGGGTATCTTAGATCCAACTAAAGTCACTCGTTCTGCATTGCAATTCGCAGCTTCTGTAGCAGGCTTAATGATTACCACTGAATGTATGGTAACTGATCTTCCAAAAGATGATAAAGCCGATTTAGGTGCTGCTGGAATGGGCGGTATGGGTGGAATGGGCGGAATGATGTAATTCGCTTATACGAGTAAAAAATCTATCCCAACAGAAAATTTGAGCTCTATATGACTTAGGGCTCAAATCTACTAAAATAGGGGATATTTTTTATTACCCTATTCTAAATTTATATATGATAAAAATAAAAAAACCCAGTTTTAAACTGGGTTTTATTTTATCTATTGGATAAATTATTCTGCAACAACGATTACATCTAATGCTGCAAATACTTCACCGTGAAGTTGGAAACGAACATCGTGGTCACCAAGAGTACGGATTGGACCGTTTGGTAAACGAACTTCACTTTTCGCAATTTTAACGCCTGCTGCAGTTACTGCTTCTGCCACATCACGAGTAGTGATTGCGCCGAATAAACGACCTTCATCACCTGCTTTAGATGCGATAGTCACAGAACCTAATGCAGTAACTTCTGCTGCACGAGCTTGAGCTGCTGCAAGATTTGCTGCCGCTGTCGCTTCTAATTCTGCACGACGTGCTTCAAAGTGTTCAATGTTAGCTTTAGTTGCCATAACTGCTTTACCTTGTGGGATTAAGAAGTTACGTGCAAAACCTGATTTAACATTTACTTGATCGCCCACTTGACCTAAGTGAACAATTTTATCTAAAAGAATTACTTGCATTACCGTATCTCCTTAATTACTGATGATTGTCAGTGTATGGAAGTAACGCTAAATAGCGAGCGCGTTTGATTGCACGAGCTAATTGACGTTGGTACTTCGCACGAGTACCGGTAATACGGCTAGGTACAATTTTGCCGCTTTCTGAAATATAGTTCTTTAATGTAGCGATATCTTTATAATCGATTTCAACAACATTTTCCGCTGTGAAACGGCAGAACTTACGACGACGGAAATAACGTGCCATTTGGCTAGTCTCCTAATCTATAAATTCGATTTGCTCGGCATGTAAAACTAATTGGCATAACCCACTTTGGGTTTTATGTGATGTAATAAATCCCACCACCAAAATTTTACTACCGACCGTAATGCTTTGAGTTTTTTCTATCAATTGATTACCACTAATTTGAACAGGCATTTTTAACCAAGCTTGACGTGTGAAACCACTTTCAATCTGATCAGAACGATGTTCTAACAAAAACTTGCAATGCTCAATTCCACTAGGGCTTTTTAATCGCTTTGGTAACTGAGAAACGACTCCCATAACCGAAAAACGATTATCAATTTTCAAATTACTCTTCAGCATCCTCAAAATCGTTGTTTTCAACTTCAGCTAAAGGTTTACGTTCTTCTTTAGCCGCTTTCATTGGGGACGCTTCTGTTACGGCGTGCTTAGTATGGATAACAAGACTGCGTAATACAGCATCGTTATAACGGAAAGTCGTTTCTAGCTCGTCGATGACTTGTTGAGGCGCTTCTACATTCATAAGCACATAATGTGCTTTGTGTAATTTATTAATTGGGTACGCTAATTGGCGACGACCCCAATCTTCTAGGCGATGAACTTGACCACCAGCTTCTTTTACAGAACCGGTGTAACGTTCGATCATACCTGGTACTTGCTCGCTTTGGTCCGGATGAACCATAAACACGATTTCGTAGTGACGCATTACTGCTCCTTACGGGTTAATCAGCCTTTGACGTAGATCAGCCACCAATCTGCAAAGGCAAGGAACGAAAAATTCAATGTGGCTAAGGGTTGCGGATTATACCGATTTTTTTACGCTCCGCAACCAATTTGAGTTCTTTTTGAGCAAAAAAGAAGACCGATATTATAACAATATCGGCCTATCTCAAATCTTCTGTGATTAACGACTGCGGAAAATAATACGACCTTTACTTAAATCATAAGGGGTCATTTCTACAGTCACTTTATCACCAGTCAAAATGCGGATATAGTTTTTACGCATTTTTCCAGAAATATGCGCAGTAACCACGTGACCGTTTTCTAACTCCACACGGAACATAGTATTCGGTAAAGTCTCTAAAATTGTGCCTTGCATCTCAATGCAATCTTCTTTCGCCATTGTATCCTCTAAAAATAATCGATTTTTTATCCGCACTTTAGGCGGAAAAGTTAAGAAAAACGGGCGGATTATAGCCGTTTTTAATGTTAGACGAAAGATTAAAATAAAATTGAACAGAAAAAAAATAACCCCTATAATGCAAAAGCCTTTTCTCAATAAGTATGATCCTCAAATGCATATAAATTACGTTATTAGTCTTACTTCAGCATATCAACGACGAGAGCATATCCAAAAAGAATTCTCTCAACAAAACATTCCTTTTGAATTTTTTGATGCTTTAAAACCTTCAAAAGAACTAACCTCGTTAATAGAAAAATTTATCCCTAATCTACTCCATGCAAAGTTAACTGAGGGAGAAAAAGCATGTTTTATGAGCCATTACATGCTATGGCAAAAATGCTTGTCCGAAGATCTACCCTATATTTACATTTTTGAAGATGATGTATTATTAGGTGAGAATGCAGACAAATTTCTAGCTGAAGATGAATGGTTAGAAGAACGTTTTAAACAAACTGATAAATTTATTTTAAGATTTGAAACATTCCTAAATTTTTCTAAATGTAAAGATAAAAAAATTAAACCTTATTCAGGTAGAAAAATATTAAAACTAGTATCAGAAAATTGTGGTGCCGCAGGGTATGTTATATCTAGAGAAGCAGTTAAACAACTAAGTGCTCATATCTGTTCGCTCACATCCAACCATCTACTCGCGATAGATTTATTAATGTTTAATATATTTAATCAGTCTACATACCAGGTATCACCAGGTGTATGTGTTCAAGAAGGACAGCTATATCCAAAGGATATAAAATTACATAGTCAGTTAGAAACGGAAAGACAAAAATATCTTAGTGTAAAGAAAAAAAGAACACTAAAAACAGTATTAATATCTTTAGCAGGAAAACCTAAAAAAATATTGAGAAAAATATACAGAAAGCTATTTATTTCTAAACACATAGTACCATTTAGATAATCCAACATTATACTTTGATAAAGTAAAAATATGACTAAATTAATAACAATTTCATTAACTTGCCAAAAATTTCAATATGGCGGAGGAATGGAAAGATATCTTCTTGATATTGTTAATGGATTATCTAAGACAAATATTACACCTAAAATCTACTCTGCCAAATTTGATACAACATTATCAGAATATAATCTAATTAATCCAATTAAGATTAATCTTTCTTTTGTTCCTAAAAAATGGAGAACCTCGTTTCTTTCCTATTTTTCAAATAAATATAAAGAAACATCAGAAGTCTCACTTACCACCTCTTATACCCTATCTGACGTGGTTATTTGTGGTGGTAATCATAAAGGATATCTACAAGCATCAAAGAAAAAGCCAAGCATATCAGATCGATTTAAAATCATGGGTGAACAAAAATCCTTAAATCAATCCAAATATGTCATCGCTCATTCTGCATTGATGAAAAAAGAACTCGTTGAGTTATATCATATCCCAGAAAACAAAATTGATGTGATTTATCCCCCCATTAATACAGATAAATTCACACAAATCAATGAAGAAGAAAGAGTAAAACTCAGAGAAAAGTTGGGTTTCAAAAAAGATGAAATCATTTACCTATTTCCTTCTACTGGGCATACGCGAAAAGGCTTTGATATTTTAAAACAATATTTTGAAAACACCCAGTTACCTATTCGCTTAGTGGTAGCAGGAACGCCTGTAGAAGAAAATCCTAAAATATCTTCGCTTGGTTTTTGCAAAAATATGCCTGAATTATATCAAGCGGCAGATTTCACCATTATGGCATCTCAATATGAGCCATTTGGGCTTGTTGGACTAGAATCCATATTATCTGGTACGCCAGTTATTTTTTCTGAAAACATGGGATGCCTAGAAGTATTACAAAACGAATTTGGCTATACATTTTCTAGAGAAAACATAAGTACTTTAGATGATGCAATTCAAAAATCAGTAAAACAAGCATCTGAACAGCAACACCGTATTTTCAATCCAATGGACTGTATTCGTTATAATCCAAGTTTGAGTCATCATATTAAAACAATACTGGAACTCATCGCTAAATGATATTGCCCATGACTGTTACACTAAAATTTACAAAAGAAATACAGGCTCTATAATAACCGCACTTTTCTTATTAAATAGTACTTATGAATTCAAAAAAACACTTAGGTCATACGGCGCGTAAACGCTTTGGTCAAAACTTTTTACATGATACTTCTGTAATTCAAGGTATCGTGGCGGCGATTTACCCACAACCTAATCAATTCTTAGTGGAAATTGGCCCAGGGCTTGGTGCATTAACAGAGCCTGTTGGTGAACTTGTCGATCATCTGACTGTGGTAGAGCTTGACCGAGACCTTGCAGAACGTTTACGTCACCATCCATTTTTACATCAAAAGCTCACCGTTATTGAAACGGATGCGATGCAATTTGATTTTGGTGCGCTTTACACAAAAGAAAATTTAGCAGAAAAAGGGCAAAAATTACGTGTGTTTGGTAACTTACCTTACAACATTTCTACGCCATTGATGTTCCACTTGTTTAAATATCATGATGTGATTCAAGATATGCACTTTATGCTGCAAAAAGAAGTGGTAAAACGCCTATGTGCCGCACCAAATAGCAAAGCTTATGGTCGTTTAACGATTATGGCGCAATATTTCTGCCAAGTGATGCCTGTGCTTGAAGTACCGCCTTCGGCATTCAAACCTGCACCGAAAGTAGATTCAGCCGTTGTGCGTTTAATTCCGCATAAGGAATTGCCGCACCCTGTAAAAGATTTATATTGGTTGAACCGTGTTTGCTCCCAAGCGTTTAATCAACGTCGTAAAACATTACGCAATGCGCTCTCAACGCTATTTTCACCTGAAAATCTGACCGCACTTGGTATTGATTTAAATGCACGTGCAGAAAATCTGGCTATCGCAGATTATGCACGTTTAGCGAATTGGTTGGTGGATAATTCACCAGCCGATATCAATAAAGATGAAATCTTAGATTCAGAAGAGTAAAAATAATAAAGGTGTAACCCTTGTTACACCTTGGCTTTCTACATAAAACGAACAATTTCTTTACCTTGCATTTCTTTAATACGTTGTTGTTCTTTCCATTTTTTTCTATTTAAAGCTCGTATAATATTTTCTTTTATCCGAGTTAAACGCTGTTTCAATGTCTTTTTCTTACGGATTTTTGGACGTTTTTGTCGTTCTTTTTCCAATCCGCTTGTTAATACACTTTTACTTTGATTCGCTTGGAGTTCTTGAATACAAATTGCTGGATTCAGTTGATAGACAATATAATTATCAACATCAACTAATTTATTAAAAATAAGTTGATCAACTGCAACAATTTCATCAGAAGGAATATTCTTTAAATATTCAATTACATATTTAGCCGCACCTTGAGAAATAATATAACCTGCCGTCCCCCAGTGAGTTGATTTTAAAATATCAAAGTTCCTAGAATTAAAAGGTGGAATTTTAGTTTGTTTCTCAAGTTTAACTGGCCGTAAAAAAGTTTCTAAACGAATAATAAAAATATCATTAAAATCAAAACGTGTTTTTAACCATTCATTTTGGTTCAAAAATACTTCCGCATTCTCGCCAAGAATTACATCATCTTCAAAAATTTTGAGATATTCCAAATTTTCATTCACACACTTATTCCATAATAAGAAATGGCTAATTAAACAGCCTTTTTCTCCTTTAGTAAGTATTCTAGATTCCTCTATATTATGTAATATGGAGTTTGATTGATTGATTGATTGATTGATTGATTGATTGATTGATTGATTGATTGATTGATAAGTGTACGCATTAAAGAAACTAAATGAAAGTTTTTTTGATTCAAATTGCTCAGTAATATGTTTGCGACGTTCAGTTGCATTTTCCATACTAATGACAATATTTTCGATAGCACTCATAGTTAAATAAAAATGGAAATAACTAAATTTTTCGCATTCTACTATACAAAAAGAATAAATCAACAATAAAAGTCTGTGTTAAAATTTTCAAAATTTATTTATAAAAGAGCGGTCAAAAATGGCAACCTATTTCGTCGGTGATTTGCAAGGCTGTTATGATGAATTACAGCTTTTATTAGAACGTGTAGATTTCAATCCTACGCAAGATAAACTTTATCTTGTGGGGGATCTTGTGGCACGTGGGGATAAATCACTTGAATGTCTTCGTTTTGTAAAATCACTTGGTAATGCGGCGCAAACCGTACTAGGGAATCACGATTTACATTTAATTGCGACCGCACTGGACATTAAAAAAGTGAAACTGCGTGATCGTGTTGATGCCATTTTTAATGCGCCCGATTTTGATGAGCTGATTCATTGGTTACGTCATCAGCCATTACTTGTGCATAATGAAAAGTTAAACTTCCTGATGTCACACGCAGGCATTTCCCCAGATTGGGATTTGAAAACTGCGAAATCTTGTGCGGCTGAAGTTGAACAGATTTTACAGCACGGCGATTTTCATTATCTTATTGAAAATATGTATTCTGAACAGCCTGATCGCTGGTCGCCAGATTTACAGGGCTTAGCACGTCATCGCTACATTATTAATGCTTTCACTCGAATGCGTTTTTGCTATTTGGATCATCGCTTTGATTTTGCCTGTAAATCCCCTTTAAAAGATGCACCAGCGGAGCTCACGCCTTGGTTTAATTTAGATAATCCACTTTATAAACAGATTCCCATTGTCTTTGGGCATTGGGCAAGTTTAGTCGATGAGCCTACTCCAAAAGGTATTTATGCCTTAGATACGGGTTGTGTGTGGAATAATCGAATGACTATGTTGCGTTGGGAAGACAAGCAGTTCTTCACTCAAAGTGCGGTCAAAAATTACAGTGATTTTTAAGGAAACACTATGCTCTCGCTTACGACTGAATCTTGCGAACTGTTCAACATTCCTTTCTACCAATTCGCCCAAATAAAAAAATTCTGCCCAGAAGATATTCCAGCGATTAAAGCGGATTACAAATTACATTGGGATAATTGGAAAGCGATAATTCAATCTGTTTCAGCACAACTCGGTACGCCTTTTGCGAAACCGCATATTGAAAGCTGGACCAATGGTTGGCAAGTGCGGGCTCATTTCTTCGCTTATTTTAAATACGAGTTTAACCAAAATTCTGCCGCAATCTTTTCTGTGCTATTAAATCGTCGCCGACTAAGAGTATGTTTAGATTGGCATTGCTATCGTGCAGATCGCTCACAAATTAATGTGCAACAATATAATCAGTGGCTTGATCAATTTGATTTCAAACAATTTGCTGATTTTGAGATTTGGCGAGAGGATGAAAGTGAATATGATGATTTTCGCCAAGTGAAGGTCATTTCTGAAAAAAATCTGATCTTACGTTCAGATGAGGATTTTTGGTGCATTGGGAAAAGTATTGAAAAAGCCGAGTTAAATCAAATAGATCCCGTTTTATTTATTACACACACCATTCAACAATTACAACCGCTTTACGATCGCTGCCATCAATAAAGTATACCCTTAGTATAAATAATTGAGCTCTACATTATGTAGAGCCCAATATTTCAGCAAATTAATAAACTATCCAAATTTATGGCAACAGTTTAAAGTGCGGTAATTCTTATTGATGTTTTTAACTACACATCATAAGTAGTTGATGCTGTATTACCGCCACGACCAGTCCAGTTGGTGTGGAAAAACTCGCCACGAGGTTTATCTGTGCGTTCATAAGTATGAGCACCGAAGTAGTCGCGTTGTGCTTGCAATAAGTTTGCTGGTAAACGTGCTGAAGTATAGCCATCTAAGAAAGTAATCGCAGACGCCATACAAGGCATTGGGATACCCACTTCGATAGATTTTGCCACCACTTTACGCCAGTCACTTAATGCGTTTTCTAAAATGCCTTTGAAGTAGCTATCTGAACCTAAGAAAACAAGATTTGGATTTGCTTCATAAGCATCGCGAATATTACCTAAGAAACGGCTACGAATGATACAACCTTCACGCCATAACAACGCAGTTGCACCATAGTTAATATCCCAACCAAATTGTTCAGAGGCTTCACGAATCAGCATAAAGCCTTGTGCGTAAGAAATAATTTTTGACGCTAATAATGCTTTACGTACCGCTTCAATCCATACTTTTTTGTCGCCTTCAACTGGTGTAATAGTTTTGCCGAATAATTGATTAGCCGCAACACGTTGATCTTTAAAGGAAGACACGCAGCGTGCAAAAACGGATTCAGTGATTAAAGTTAATGGAATACCAAAATCTAACGCATTGATACCTGTCCATTTACCTGTTCCTTTTTGACCCGCAGTATCCAAGATTTTTTCGACTAAAGGTTCTCCACTTGCATCTTTATAGCCAAGAATGTCAGTGGTGATATCGATTAAATAGCTATCAAGTTCAGTATTTTTCCATTCTGCGAAGATGGCTTGCATTTCTTCATAGCTTAAGCCTAAACCTTCTTTTAAGAATTGGTATGCTTCGCAAATTAACTGCATATCGCCATATTCAATACCATTGTGAACCATTTTCACAAAATGACCAGCACCTTCGCCGCCGACCCAGTCACAACAAGGTTCGCCTTGTTCTGTTTTAGCTGAGATTGCTTGGAAAATAGGTTTCACATACTGCCACGCTTCTTGATTACCGCCCGGCATAATTGAAGGCCCGTGACGCGCCCCTTCTTCGCCACCAGACACACCCGAACCGATAAAGCGAATACCTTTCTCCGCCAAGGCTTTCACTCGACGGTTCGTATCTGGATAGTTTGAGTTACCGCCATCAATAATGATGTCGCCCTCTTCTAAATGTGGTAATAATGCTTCAATGAATTGATCCACCACATCACCTGCACGCACCATTAACATCACTTTACGTGGTTTTTCTAATTTAGCAGCTAAATCTTCTAAAGAGTATGCACCGATAATATTCGTGCCTTTTGCCGCACCTTGTAAAAACTCATCCACTTTTGAAGTGGTACGGTTATATGCCACGACTTTAAACCCGTGGTCGTTCATATTTAAAATGAGGTTTTGCCCCATTACGGCTAAGCCGATAACACCGATGTCGCCTTTTACTGACATTGTTTTCTCCTGTTTTTATTTAATTCATTGTCTTTGATTTCAAGATTTTTCGAAGTTCTTTTAACGCAATCACAGAATTCTTTGTTCTACTAGATGGATGAACAGTTCTATAACATAAAATGTCCTCACCATAATTCTCTAAAAAATGAAACTGTTCTAAATATTTTTTATGTAAACCAGGTACAACACTTTTACCCGATGGCTTTAGATCATTTTTAAAATAATCCCTTCTAGCAAGAATTGCTTGCGTATCAAGCCCTGATACAAATATGATGATATTAGGTTGTAAAATTTCAATTTGGGCTTTTAATAAAGATTCTGATATTTTCTTTATATTTGCAAATACTGATTTAGTATCTATTTTACTAGGGTTCGATTTTTTATAAGATACACAGAATATATTTGCCCATAAAATACTTGCATTAGGGTTTTCTTGAGATACTTTTCTAAAGAAATTAAAGAAACATTTTCCTTTTTTATTTAATGAATCAGACCTTTCTAGATTACGAATAACCCAAGATTTACTCAAATCCATTAATTGATAAACCGAGTTCTGATCATATTTTTCTAGATACTTTAAATCCCAACCTCTAGTTTCTCTCCCTACAATTAAAATTCGATGTTTTTTCTTCTTAAAATCATCAGGCACAAATCCCAAATGAATTTTTGATAAATTGGAGTTACTTAGTAAAACATCAATTATTTCTTGGTTTTCTTTAAAAATATCTTGGTATCTTTTCACCAATAACATCTCAATATCAAGATTTTTTGCCGATGCTTTATCCAAATACCATTCCGTCACGCCTTTTCTCCCACGATAGTGCACATTTCCCAACGTGTACCTTTATCTACAAACACAGACTATGAAGCGTGTGCTATCAGTAATCCATCTTCTTGCTACCTAAAAATGCGGTCGAAATATGCATTAAATTTTATACTATTTCTCATACTAATCTTGTGATACACTGTTTTCTTGTATTTGTTGCAACGAAAACTGGCGTTTTCCTACAATCTCTTCTACCTTATTAGCAGGCAAACCCGCTTGTAATAATTCTTGACGTAAACTATCAAGCGAACGTTGAAATGCTTCACGTGCACGTTGTACTCCATCCACAATAAATTGCGCGTTGAAGTCGTCTTTTAATTCATAAAATTGAATGTTGGAAGCACAAGCAGCAAACCATTCAAAGCGTGCGGCAACCTCTTGCAATGCCAATGTGCCATGGGCTTGTTTAATGCCGACATCACTTAAATACACCGTACCTTGAATATTCATAAAACCGTGTTTCTTTAAAATACGTTGAATATCCGCATAAGCATTACGCCAGCTTGGATTATGATAATATCTTTCCAAACAGTGCGTATCCATATCAAAAACGATTAATGTACGATCCATTTTTACCCGATTATAATAACTGTGTCGCTGCTTTATCCAAATACCACTCCGTCACCCCATTTTTTGCTTTAATTTTGGCAGCGGGATAAGGCAAGTTTTCTGCTGGGGTAGTTTGAATTTCTTTTAAAATATCCGCTTTGATTTCGCCAGTGACCAAATAGGTAATGCGTTTGGCTTGTTCAATGAGTTTGGCTGTTTTAGAAATGCGAATTTGACCACTTTCAGGATGCTTAGCAATGACAGCTAGGTTTTCATCATCAAAATTGGTTTGATGTGGGAAAAGAGAAGCAGTATGACCGTCTGTCCCCATACCTAAAATAATCCAATCAAAAACACCGTTTGGAATGACCGCACTTAATTCTTCTTCGAAGCGTTTTAGTTCAAAGTGCGGTTCATTTTCGCCACGAATTCGATGGATGTTTTCCGTTGGAATTTGAATATGATCGAATAAAAGTTTTTGCACTTCGCCATAGTTACTTTCAGGATCAGATGGCGGAACCATACGATCATCACCCCACCAAAAATGCAGATTTTTCCAGTTAATTTGTTCCGCATAAGGTGATTTGGCTAGGGTTTTAAATAATAACTTAGGCGTCGAACCACCAGAAAGGGAAATATGTACGGGATGATTTAATTGACTATAAATCACAAATTCTTGTGCAATTTTATCGACTGCATGTTGAGCAGTTGGGAAGCTGATGTAGTTCATTGATTTTCCGTAGGGTGGGCTTTAGCCCACAATTTATTATGTTAGTAAGATCGGTGGGCTAAAGCCCACCCTACATTAAATTAGTTAAACTTTTTTCTTCATCAATCCACTTGGTTTACGCCACACTTTGCCTTGTTTTGCGATTAATTTATCAGCTGCAACAGGCCCCCAAGTGCCAGCTTCATATTCGTGAATACGACCGCCATTCGCTTTGTAATCTAAAATCGGTTGCACAAATTTCCATGCAGCATGCACAGCATCAGTACGAGCAAACAAGGTTGCATCGCCTTTCATCGCATCCAACAATAAACGTTCATAAGCGGTTAATACTTGCGCACCTGCTAAATCTGCATAACGGAAATCCATTGATACTTCTTTCGCTTCAAAACCTGCACCTGGTTTCTTCAAACCAAAACGCATTGAAATCGCTTCATCAGGTTGAATACGAATAATTAATTTATTCTCTGGTGCATTTTGGCTGAATACAGGATGTGGCGTAGTTTTAAAATGGATCACAATTTCAGTTACACGAGCTGGTAAGCGTTTACCCGTACGAACATAGAACGGCACACCAGCCCAACGCCAGTTTTCAATTTCACAACGTAATGCGATGTAGGTTTCAGTACGAGAATTTGCCGGTACGCCTTTTTCTTCTAGATAGCCTTTTTCCATTTTGCCGTTAATTTCAGCCGCAGTGTATTGACCCAAAACAAGGTTATTCTCCATATCCTCCGAAGTTAATGGACGCAAACTATGCATCACTTTTGCTACCTCATCACGCATTGAATTCGCGTTAATAATCGCTGGCGGCTCCATTGCCACCATCGCTAACACTTGCAATAAATGGTTTTGGAACATATCTCGCATTGCGCCAGAACCATCATAATAGCCCCCGCGCTCTTCCACGCCAATAGATTCTGCACCAGTAATTTCTACATAATCAATGAAATTACGGTTCCAAAGCGGTTCAAACCAACCATTTGAAAAACGTAATACGAGCAAGTTTTGAACGGTTTCTTTACCTAAATAATGGTCGATACGATAAATTTGGTGTTCTTCAAAGAAACGGTGGATTTGTACGTCTAATGTTTGCGCTGTTTTTTCATCGTAACCAAAAGGTTTTTCAACGATAATACGTTTCCAGCCATATTCTTCCGTATTTAAACCATGTGCAGCCAAACACTCAGGAATCACGCCATAAAGATTTGGCGGAGTGGACATATAGTAAAATGTGTTACCACAGGTTTGATATTTATCGTGAAGATCGTCTAAGCGTGGAACAAGTTTGCCGTAATCTTGAGCATCCGAAGTATTCACTGCTTGGTAATAAAGATGAGAGCAGAAAGCATCTAAGGTTTCTGGTGTTGTTTCTTCATTATGAATTAACGCCTCACGCATTTTTTTGCGGAAAGTTTCATCGTTCAAGTCAGAACGTGCAACACCAAGAACGGAAAAGTTTTCACTCAAACGCCCGATTTTGTAGAGATTATAAAGGGCTGGAATGAGTTTACGATGAGTTAAGTCACCAGACGCGCCAAAAATGACGATACAATTATTATCAGTTTGCATAATTATTCCTTATTCGGCTTCCGAGTAATGTCGAAAATAATGCCGTATTCTAGAGAAAAAAACCAATCGAACCAATCAATTAAATTGAAAGATAGAACGCCAATCGAACGATTGATCGCCCACCATAACAAAATGCGGATTAATCAATGTTTCGCGTTGGTTATAGGTTAAAGGCTCAAAATGAGAGTCAAAAATGGCACCGTGAGTTTCACCCAGTAGCACTTCAGCACCAGCGGTATCCCATTCGCCTGTTTGTCCTAAACGAACATAACAATCTACTGCACCTTCAGCCACTAAACCGCTTTTTAAGCTACTTGAACCAACCACAACAAATTCACAAGGAAAATCCTTCGGCAAAATCGACCGCACTTTTTCTTGTGAAGCGGTTGCACCTACCGCAATTCGTAAAGGGCGGTCAAAATTTGTCGTGTTTTTAGTGAGTTTTTTTACCTGATCCAGTTGTTTTTTAAACGCGCCGAAATCACGCATTGCATAATAAGTTGTCGATAAAATTGGCGCATGAATAATGCTTAACACGGGTTTATTTTTACGAACTAAGGTTATCAACACAGAAAATTGATCGGTACGATTAATAAATTGCTGTGTGCCATCAAGAGGATCAATCAACCAATATTCTTTCCAATTTTTACGTTCTTCAAAGGAAATATGACAATTTTCTTCCGAAAGAACGGGAACATTAGGGAAAAGTGCGGTCAATTTTTCGGTTAAAAATTGGCTCACAAAAAGATCCGCTTCCGTCACAGGCGTGTTGTCTTCTTTCAATTCAACATGAACCTGTTTTTGATAAAACTGTTGCAAATGCTTACCCGCTTGGTAAGCAATCAGCAATACTTGGTTAAGTAAATGTTCGTTTAGCGTCAGCATAAAATTATTCTCTTGTTTTTGGCAGCAACCAAGGCATTACAAATAGAGCATAAAATACCATTCCGCATGTGCTTATTAACCCGAGGGACAATCCCCCTTCGGTCAACCAGCCCCAAAAGGAAGTGTCTTGTTCGCCGAGTAATAACAAATAAAAATAAGATGCCATATTGCAGTAAACAAATGAAATGATCGATGAAACTAATACAATCGAAGCAATGTTATAACGTGTGTAACGGAATTTTGCGGCTAAAAGTGCGGTTAAAAATGCGGGAATGGTGGCAAGAAGAAATGCTGTGAGAGCATAACTAGAAAAAGGAACGATAACGCCACTTGAGTCATCATCGAACCAAATCAAAAGTGCGGTGACGACTATCTGTAAAATCAGAGGAAAAAAAATAAGTGTTTTTAAGTAAGATTTCATAGTGAAAAATAGGTTATCCAGAAGATAACCTATTCTAAAATAAATTTAAGGATTAATCAGATTTTTTTCGCACGTAATACGCGAGATGCAAAAATCACAATGCCCACGATAAATACGATTAAACCGAACCACTCGCCAATTGTATCCCAGTTTTCAAGATTTAAGGATAATGGTGCTTCAGAACCGCCAGTGGTAACAGAAGCCGCAATAATGAATGCTAAAATTACCCCCATTAAACTTTCGCCTACAATTAAACCTGCAGAGAAAAGCGTACCGAAACGTTCTGCTTTAGCTGACACTTCTTTGTTACCAAGTTTTACAATATGGCGAGCCATAATCCACGCTAGGAATGCACCAACAATCACAGGCGTATTAATTGATGGTGGTAAGTAAATACCAATCCCCACAGCAATAACTGGCAAGCTAAAGACTTTGTTGCTGACTTTTTTCAAAAATGCATCAATCGTAATTAACACAGCACCTAAACCCACACCAGTTAAGATGTAAGTCCATTCCAATTTATTTGTGAAAATACCTTGAGAAATGGCGGTCATTAACGTTGCTTGTGGTGCAGATAAGGCTTGTGAAGGATCCATATCTGGACGTGGCAATGCACCACTGAAACCATACGCGTGATATAAGATTTCTAATACTGGCGCAATAACAAGTGCACCGACAAAGCAGCCGATAATTAATGCAACTTGTTGTCGCCAAGGTGTTGCTTCAACTAATAAACCCGTTTTTAAATCTTGTAGATTATCATTAGAAATACAGGCTGTAGTGATTACGATAGATGCCGTAAACAATGTAAGTGCGGTTAAAAATTTCTGACCATCTACAGTTTCAAATAAGCCCGAGGCATTACCGATTGACACCAATACTAATGAAATCACGATAACAGAAATAATTCCGATACCAGAAATTGGGCTTGAAGATGAACCCACTAAACCAGCCATATAACCAGAAGCCGCAGCCACAAAGAAGCCGATAAATACCGCTAAGAAAGTACAAACTACCACTAATAAAATGGAAAGCTCAGGCGAAATTGGTGCCGCCGCAATAAAGTGATGTAATGAAATAACAATTAACGCAACCGTCGCAATTAAGATATAAATCATTGTTTTTGGAGAAAGGTCAATATCAATACGATGTTCTGATGCCTCTTGCCCACCTTTCAGCATACGGAAAGAATGAACCATTCCTTCAATCATTGGTTTCATTAAAATCAGCAATGTCCAAATCGCAGCAATGCCAATTGTACCCACACCAATATAACGCACTTTGGTTTTCCAAACAGTCATCGCAGAATCAATTAAACTTGCATCCGCGGCAATATCTTCTGACATTGTGAAATATGGCACTGCCACACCCCAAGTCAAAATAACACCGATCAACATTGCGATACCGCCCACGATACCAATTAAATAACCCGCACCGAGTAAGGCAAGTGAAAAGCCCATTGGTAATTGGAACGCCGCTTTTCCTGTTTGAATCCAAGCACTTGCGCCATCAGCCATCACGCGTAAACCATTAGTTAAAAATGCCACTAATCCCGCTAAAACACCACCGTAAGCAATATCTTTCACACCGCTGTCGCCATCTGCATGATTACCTGCTTTCAAAATTTCTGCAGCGGCTACCCCTTCAGGATAAGGTAAATTACTATTTACCACCATTGCACGGCGTAATGGAATAGTGAATAACACGCCCAATGTACCACCAGCTGCACAAATCAACATCGTTTGCCAGAATGGAAAATCTTGCCAGTAGCCCATCATTAATAAACCAGGCAAGACGAAGATCACAGAAGAAAGCGTACCTGCTGAAGATGCTTGAGTTTGCACCATATTATTTTCAAGAATGCTAGAATCTTTGAAAAATTTGAGTACTGCCATAGAAATGACGGCCGCTGGAATAGATGACGCAAATGTCACCCCCACTTTTAGACCGAGATACACATTGGATGCAGTGAAAATTACCGTAATCAATGCACCGAGGATAATTCCTCGAAGGGTCAATTCTTTTAAGTTTTCGTTATACATAAATTGTTCCTTGAGCTTAAAAAAAGAAAACCGCGCAACCTTGTCAAAAATTTGACTATTTTTCAAGTTTTTTTAACATAAAATTTGTTTTATTGAAAAATGTTTAAATTAACCTGTTTTTATTTTTTTTTCATTTAATAAAAATCCTATTAAAGAATAAAATTTTTAATAACAGTTCATTAGCATACTTTGTGGTACTATTTTGTCTTATCAAAATAAGGAGAAAATAATGGCAGAAAAAGAAGTCAGATTAGATAAATGGTTGTGGGCTGCCCGATTTTACAAAACACGGAGCATTGCTAAAGCGATGATTGAAAGTGGTAAAGTGCATTACAACAACCAACGTGCGAAAGTAAGTAAAATTGTGGAAGTGGGCGCAATGTTAAAACTTCGCCAGGGAAACGAAGAAAAAGAAATAAAAATTATCGCCTTAAGCGATCAACGCCGAGGTGCGCCAGAAGCACAATTACTCTATCAAGAAACCGAAAGTAGCGTGAAAAAAAGAGAAGAAATCGCGTGGGCAAGAAAAAATAATTCCCTTTCAATGCCCCATCCTGATCGTCGCCCAAATAAAAAAGAGCGGAGAGATTTATTGAAATTTAAACACCAAGATAAATTTGAATAAAAATTTCACCGCACTTTCTATGTTCTTAAGGTTTAATATCTCGCAAAATTGGATTTTGCATTGAAATCAAGGTTTCAGTGGATTGAATTTCATCAATTAACTGAATCTTGGTCGCCAAAACCGAATGTAATTCTGCGATTGTGTGCGTCATCACTTTTAAGAAAATCGAATAATTGCCCGTTGTATAATAGGCCTCGACTACTTCATCAAAACTTTCTAGCTTTTTGATCACTTTTTCATAATCTTTTGCACTTTTTAGAATAATGCCGATAAAACAACATACATCATAGCCTAATTTACGTTCATCAATAATTACTTTTGTGCCTTTAATAATGCCCGATTGACGCATTTTTTCGACCCGAACGTGAATCGTTCCTGGACTAACACCAAAATTTTTAGCCATTTCTGCGTATGGTGTTCTCGCATCTTTAGTGAGTACACGTAATATTTTTTGATCTAAACTATCAATGTTGTGCATAAAACTTCCTCCTTTAGATTTTATTTAATTTTTTCACAATGAATTAGATAATATTCAACCAAGAAAAGAAAGTAAATAAAATACTTGAAATAAAATCATCATTTACTGAATAATACTCAAAAATATTACTCCTCGTTAAAAAAGGTTATCAAAATGAAAAAGACATTTATTTTACAACAACAAGAAATCAGCTTTGTGAAGAACACTTTTACCCAAAATCTTATTGAGCAACTTGGCATTATTGAAGTGCAAGGCCCAATTTTGAGCCAAGTGGGTAACGGAATGCAAGATAACTTATCAGGCATTGAAAAAGCCGTACAGGTTAATGTGAAATGTATTCCAAATGCCGTATTTGAAGTTGTGCATTCTCTTGCGAAATGGAAACGCCATACATTAGCTCGTTTCAACTTTAAAGAAGACGAAGGCTTGTTTGTTCATATGAAAGCATTGCGTCCCGATGAAGATTCTCTTGATTCAACGCACTCTGTTTATGTAGATCAATGGGACTGGGAAAAAGTGATTCCTGAAGGTCGTCGTAATTTTGCATACTTAAAAGAAACGGTAAATTCTATTTATCGTGCTATTCGTTTAACAGAATTAGCCGTAGAAGCACGTTTTGATATTCCTTCCATTCTTCCAAAACAGATTACCTTTGTGCATAGCGAAGATTTAGTAAAACGCTATCCAGATTTAAGCAGTAAAGAGCGTGAAAACGCAATTTGTAAAGAATACGGTGCAGTATTCTTAATCGGGATTGGCGGCAAACTTTCAGATGGCAAACCTCATGATGGTCGTGCACCTGACTATGATGACTGGACAACAGAATCTGAAAATGGCTACAAAGGCTTAAATGGCGACATTTTGGTATGGAACGACCAATTAGGCAAAGCCTTTGAACTATCCTCAATGGGTATCCGCGTAGATGAAAGTGCATTACGCTTACAAGTTGGCTTAACAGGCGATGAAGACCGTTTAAAAATGGATTGGCACCAAGATTTATTAAACGGGAAATTGCCATTAACTATCGGCGGTGGTATCGGTCAATCTCGCTTAGCGATGCTTTTACTTCGTAAAAAACATATCGGTGAAGTGCAATCAAGCGTATGGCCAAAAGAAATGTTAGAAGAATTTTCAAACATTCTTTAAAATCAATTAAGTAGATAACAAAAGTGCGGTAAAAATTAACCGCACTTTTTATTAGATGGAAAACTTAAAGAATACTTAATAGCTGGGCAAAATCATCAAACACCCAATCTGGATTGGATTCAGTGATAGGGATATTGTAATTGTAGCCGTAAGTTAAACCAACAACTGCACAGCCCGCAGCGTGAGCCGCGATAATATCATTTTTAGAATCGCCCACGAAAAGCACTTGGCGTGGTTCAAAACCAAACTTTCCGCATAAATAATAAAGTGGAGCTGGATGTGGCTTAATGGCAGGTAAGGATTGACCGCCCAACATTTCACTAAATAAATGATCAATGCCAAATGCTGCCAACACAGGTTGAACATGTCTTGTGGGTTTATTGGTAACAACTGCTAGGACATAGCCTTTTTCTTTCAAGGTTTCTAAAGTTTCTTTTACATTTGGATACAAGCGGCTGACATTACATAAATTCTCGCCATAATAAAAATTAAAACGTTCTGTTACTTGCTTAACCTCTGTTTCAGTTAGCTCTTTTCCTGTTTGTTTTTTCGCCCAATCTAACGCTCGAGCAATTAATACAGGCGCGCCATTGCCGATCCAAGTTAAAACTAATTCTTCTGGCGCTTGCGGTAAATTAAATTCAGCCAAGGCAGAATTTACTGATAATGCCAAATCAGGCAGGCTATTTACCAAGGTGCCATCTAAATCAAAGCCAATAAGTTTAAATTGTGTGTTCATTGTTTTTCTCTGTTCTATTACGATCGTATTTTATTAAAATAACGGTTATGCGCTAACACTTGCTAACTGTGTACGCATTTGGTCAATAACTTGTTTATAATTTGGCTTACCAAAAATTGCAGAACCTGCCACGAACATATCTGCACCCGCCGCGGCAATTTCTGCGATGTTATCAACCTTCACGCCACCATCTACTTCAAGACGAATGTCATAACCACTTTCATCAATGATCTTACGAGCCTGTTGTAATTTCTTCAATGTTGCTGGAATAAAAGATTGTCCGCCAAATCCAGGATTCACTGACATTAATAAAACCACATCCACTTTATCCAAAACATAATCTAAATAGCTCAACGGCGTCGCAGGATTAAAAACTAATCCAGATTTACAACCACAATCGCGAATAAGCTGCAAAGAGCGGTCAATATGTTCGCTAGATTCTGGGTGGAAAGTGATGTAGTTCGCACCCGCTTTAGCAAAATCGGGAATAATGCGATCGATCGGTTTTACCATTAAATGCACATCTATCGGTGCGGTAATGCCATAATCACGTAAAGCTTGACATACTGCAGGCCCAAAAGTGAGATTAGGTACATAATGATTATCCATTACATCAAAATGAATAACATCCGCGCCTGCATTAAGTACGTTTTGTACGTCATCGCCAAGACGTGCAAGATCGGCAGAAAGAATTGATGGGGCGATAAGATAAGGTTTCATAAAGGTTCTCCGTTGAGAAAATGAGTGCATTTAGTTTACTCACTTAAGTTCAAAAAACCAATAGTAATCCTTATATGAAATAACAAGATAAACAAAGAAAGGGCACTTTGGTGCCCTTTCAGTCATGAATTGAATATAAATAGACGAAAATTTACACGTCCAAATTTGCTCTTAACGCATTCAGTTCAATGAACTCACGACGTGGCTCAACTTCATCTCCCATTAAGGTAGTGAATAATTGATCTGCTGCAACAGCATCTTTAATAGAAACTTTCAACATACGACGTGAATTTGGATCCATTGTGGTTTCCCACAGTTGATCTGCGTTCATTTCACCAAGTCCTTTATAACGTTGTACTTCAAGGCCTTTACGAGATTCTTTTACTAGCCATTCAACGGCTTGTTCAAAACTACGCACTGGTTGTACTTTTTCGCCACGAATAACATAAGCACCCTCTTCTAATAAACCATTGAGTTGTTTATTAAGAGAAACAATTTTCGCGTATTCATTGCCGTGAACAAAATCAAAATTCAAGAAATAATCGGTATCAATACCGTGTTTGCGAACAGTAATCACCGCTTCATACACTTGGCGTTCCGCATTAAATTGTGTACGTACTGAATATTGATGTGCTTCTGTTTCTTTTGCAGTCAGTTGTTCAACAAAAGATTTACCCCAATTTTCAACCGCACTTTCCTCTTTCATCATTTCAATAGAAATTGGCGACTGATAAATTAATCCTTGCAATACAGGCACTGGGTAATGACGGTTTAAACGACCGATAAGTTTTTGTACGCTGTTATATTCTGCCACCAATTTTTCAAATACAAGGGCATTCATTGCTGGTGCATTTGCGCTGATATGTAATTCTGCGCCATCTAACGCAAGGGTTAATTCATATTGCTCCATTTCATCCGCATCTTTAATGTAGCGTTCTTGTTTTCCTTTTTTCACTTTGTAAAGTGGCGGCTGAGCAATGTAAACATAACCACGCTCAATCAGCTCAGGCATTTGACGATAGAAGAAGGTTAAAAGCAACGTACGGATGTGAGAACCATCCACATCAGCATCGGTCATAATAATGATATGATGATAACGTAATTTATCTGGATTATATTCATCACGACCAATGCCGCAGCCTAAAGCAGTAATTAATGTACCCACTTCTTGGGAAGACAACATTTTGTCGAAACGTGCTTTTTCTACGTTTAAGATTTTACCTTTCAATGGCAAAATTGCTTGAGTTTTACGATCACGACCAACTTTTGCAGAACCACCCGCAGAGTCCCCCTCCACCAAGTAAAGTTCAGAAAGAGCAGGATCTTTTTCTTGGCAGTCTGCAAGTTTACCCGGTAAACCTGCAATATCTAATGCCCCTTTACGGCGCGTCATTTCACGCGCTTTACGTGCGGCTTCGCGCGCACGAGCAGCCATAATAATTTGGTTTACAATGATTTTTGCATCTGCAGGATTTTCTAATAAATATTCCTGCATTTTTTCATTCATCGCTGATTCCACCGCACTTTTAACTTCTGAAGACACGAGTTTGTCTTTCGTTTGCGATGAGAATTTTGGATCTGGCACTTTAACGGAAATAATCGCCACCAAACCTTCACGTGCATCATCGCCTGAAGTCGCCACTTTTTCTTTTTTCAGCATACCCTCGTTTTCCATATAGCTATTTAAGCTACGGGTTAAAGCTCCACGAAAACCAGCTAAGTGAGTACCGCCATCACGTTGAGGAATGTTATTGGTAAAGCAATACACGTTTTCATTTACACCATCATTCCACTGCAAGGCGACTTCTACGCCGATACCATCTTTCTCAGCGGTAAAATAAAATGGCTTTGGATGAATTGGGTTTTTATTTTTGTTCAAATATTCTACGAATGCTTGAATACCGCCTTCGTAATGGAAATGATCTTCTGAGCCATCACGTTTATCGATTAAACGAATAGATACGCCAGAATTCAAGAAAGAAAGCTCACGTAAGCGTTTTGCTAAGATTTTGTAATCAAAGGTTGTGATAGCAAAAATATCTGAGCTTGGCCAGAAACGAACCGTTGTCCCCGTTGCCTCTGTTTCGCCAATCACTGTTAATGGCGATTGAGGCTCCCCTAAATGATAAAACTGCTCGTGAACGTGACCTTGACGACGAATGGTTAATTGTAACTTATCAGAAAGCGCATTCACCACTGATACGCCCACGCCATGTAAACCGCCCGATACTTTATAAGAGTTATCGTCAAATTTACCGCCTGCGTGAAGCACAGTCATAATCACTTCTGCTGCAGAAACGCCTTCTTCAGGATGAATATCCACAGGAATCCCACGCCCATCATCTTGCACCGATACAGAATTATCATCGTGAATTGTCACGATAATATCGGAACAATGGCCAGCGAGGGCTTCATCAATGGCATTATCCACCACTTCAAATACCATATGGTGCAAACCAGTACCGTCATCGGTATCGCCGATATACATACCTGGACGTTTACGCACCGCATCAAGGCCTTTTAATACTTTAATGCTCGATGCACCATAGTTATCATTGGTCGTTTCTGACATAATTTATCTCATTCTTTTGTAAATAAAAATTGGGCGAGATTATAGCAAAAAATCGCCGTTTTGGCGATGCTTTTCGGGAAAGGAAAGCGATAAAAAAAGGGCGAATAATTTCGCCCTATAACTTGTTATTTTTTCCAATTTTTTAGCGCATCAGCAAAGGCATTGCCCATCGCATTATTACCTCTTGAACTACGCGCCTCTCGCTGCGTATTTCCACGAGGTCTTGCGGATAAAGTGCGGTCAGATTTGCTATCATTTTTGACCGCACTTTCATCTAATCGCATCGTCAATGCAATGCGTTTACGCAGCACATCCACTTCTAACACTTTGACTTTTACAATGTTGCCTGTTTTTACCACTTGGTGGGGATCTTCCACGAATTTATCGCTTAATGATGAAATATGCACTAAACCATCTTGATGAACACCAATATCCACAAATGCACCAAAATTGGTTACATTAGTAACAGTTCCTTCTAAAATCATTCCAGATTTTAAATCCGTTATTTCTTCCACGCCCTCAGCAAATACAGCGGTTTTGAACTCGCCACGCGGATCGCGACCGGGTTTTTCCAATTCTTTGAAAATATCTTGAACCGTTGGTAAACCAAATTGCTCATCAATGAATTGTTTTGCATCAAGCTGACGTACCACACCCGCATTACCCATTAAATCTTGAATAGATTGCGCAGTAGCTTGCAAAATTTTTTCGACCACAGGATAAGCTTCTGGGTGAACACCTGAAGCATCAAGTGGATTTTTCCCGTTTGCAATACGCATAAAGCCTGCACATTGCTCAAAGGCTTTTGGCCCTAAACGTGGCACTTTTTTCAATTCGCTGCGGCTTTCAAAACGACCATTTTCATCACGATATACCACAATGTTTTGCGCTAAGGTTTTCGTCATTCCAGCCACGCGAGCGAGCAATGGTGCGGATGCCGTATTCAAATCCACACCTACTGCGTTTACACAGTCTTCCACTACTGCATCGAGTTTACGCGCAAGTTGAGTTTGGTTTACATCGTGCTGATATTGCCCTACACCAATGGCTTTCGGTTCGATTTTCACTAATTCTGCCAATGGATCTTGTAAACGACGTGCAATAGAGACCGCACCACGTAAAGATACATCTAAATTCGGGAATTCATTTGCGGCAAATTCAGAAGCTGAATAAACGGACGCGCCAGCTTCACTTACTACAACGGTTTGTGGTTTATTTTCTTTAATTTCTTTAATCACGTCTTTCGCAAAACGTTCAGTTTCACGAGAAGCTGTACCATTACCAATGGCAATTAATTCCAGGTTATGTTTGCGGATCAAGCTGAAAATCGCCACTTGCGCTTCAGCTTCACGACCCGTGTGTGGATAAATGGTGGTGGTATCTAATAATTTACCTGTGTTATCAACCACCGCGACTTTAACACCTGTACGTAAGCCTGGGTCCAAGCCCATGGTACTTTTTGCACCAGCCGGTGCAGCCATTAAAAGTGCGGTCAGATTTCGGGCGAAAACATCAATGGCTTCTTCTTCCGCTTTTTCACGTAAACTTGCCATTAATTCCGTTTCTAAATGCAATGAAACTTTGATTTTCCATGTCCACGCAATCACTTGCTCACGCCATTTATCTGCTGGCAGCCCCGTGAAACGTACATCTAAATAATCACGAATAATCTCTTCACAATAGCTTTGGCGACTTCCTTCTTCCGCATCAGGATCAGCATTTAAACTTAATTGTAAAATGCCCTCATTACGTCCACGGAACATGGCCAATGCCCGGTGAGAAGGCACATTTTTCAATAATTCTTGGTGGTCGAAATAATCTTGGAATTTTGCGCCTTCCGTTTCTTTGCCTTCGATCACTTTTGATACGATAACGGCATTTTTTGCTAAATAATCACGGACTTTCGCTAATAAACCTGCATCTTCAGCAAAACGCTCCATTAAAATATAGCGAGCACCGTCTAACGCAGCTTTGCTATCAGCTACGCCTTTTTCAGCATCCACAAAGGAAAGTGCGGTTGATTCTGGATCATTTTTTGGCTCGCTCCAAAGTAAATCAGCCAATGGTTCAAGACCAGCTTCAATGGCAATTTGCCCTTTGGTGCGACGTTTTGGTTTGTACGGCAAATACAAATCTTCTAATTCGGTTTTGCTTTGTGTCGCATGAATTTTGTCACGCAATTCATCAGTCAATTTTCCTTGCTCTTCAATAGATTTCAAAATAGTTTGACGACGATCTTCTAATTCACGTAAATAAATTAAACTGGTTTCAAAATGGCGAAGCTGGGTGTCATCTAAGCCACCTGTAGCTTCTTTACGATAACGGGCGATAAATGGAATGGTGTTGCCATCATCTAATAATTGAATGGCTGCAAAGATTTGTTGAGGTTGAACGGTTAATTCTGCCGCAATAATTTGGCTAATTTGTTGATTTAACATTGTCGTACTTCTTTATTATAAAAAAACGAAGATAGAATACTGGTTTTAGCGGGCTGGCTCAAATATAATTCAAAAAACTTTCTTTTATTTTATTATGGCAAAATCAAATTATATTACCCGTCAAGGCTGGCTTGCGCTTGACCAAGAACTCAAGTTTTTGTGGAAAGAAGAACGCCCAAAAGTCACTCAAGCCGTTTCAGATGCAGCTGCACTAGGCGATCGTAGCGAAAATGCCGAATATATTTATGGTAAACGCCGCTTACGTGAAATTGATCGCCGAGTACGTTTTTTAACTAAAAGATTAGAAGTGCTACAAATTGTCGATTACAACCCAAAGCAAGAGGGAAAAGTTTTCTTCGGTGCGTGGGTGGAATTAGAAAATGAAGAAGGCGAAACCAAGCAATATCGTATCGTCGGTTGCGATGAATTTGCCCCTGCGAAAAATTGGATATCCATTGATTCCCCAGTTGCTCGAGCTTTAATCGGAAAAACATTAGACGACGAAGTGCGGGTAGAAACGCCATCAGGTTTTATCACACTTTATGTGAATAAAATTTGGTATGAGAATAACTCGGAAAAATAAAAGATGGTGAATATCTAAGCACAAAGAGAAAACTAATAGGCTAGATATAAACTATCTTACTTGCCTCTTTCCTTATTCGCTGCAAAATCAGCACCTTTTGCAAGCATTCTCAACTGCAAAATCACACGAGCTTTAAGTTGCTCACGTTCAGCTTTACTCATATCTAAAGCATTCGCCCCTGCAGTGAATACGATTGTTACGATGCCTTCCGCTTGAACATAAGCAACATATTGCGAATATTGATGTTTGTAGGAAATATATTCTGCTAACTCATCAACAAAATGCTTAATTTCGCGTGCTGCCGCAGTACGAAAAGCTTGAGAAGTGCCTGAACTTTCGCGTAATAGCAAGCGAAAAACGTTCGTGCTATTAGTGATAAATTCAAAAAATGTATCCACAGAAACAGAAATAACGCTACCGCCCGCATCAATACGTTTACGCGCTTGACGCATTAATTGGCGCAACATCAAACCAGCTTCATCCACCATTTCTAAGCCAAGTTCATCCATATCACTAAAATGGCGATAGAAAGAGGTAGGCGCAATACCAGCCTCGCGCGCCACTTCTCGTAAACTTAAATTAGAAAAACTTTTTTCTGCGCTAAGTTGATTAAATGCCGCATCCACTAAAGCACGACGAGTCTTTTCTTTTTGAACAGCACGAACACCTGCCATTATTTCAACCCACCTAGAATAGATTTAACTTCATCGCTGACCGCACTTGCCACACGCTCATAACGATTACGTAATGGCGAACCAGGACGATAAACCAACGCAATGGTGCGTGATGGCTCAGGCGAATAACAAGGAATATATTTCACACCTTTGCGCGTACCTTCATTCAGTACTGCCAATTCAGGCATAAAAGTGATACCAGCATTGGCTGCCACCATATTGCGCAAAGTTTCAAGACTAGTTGCTTGGAAATGGGAATTTTCTTTTGCACCAGCAGTGAAGCAATAATCTAGCGCTTGGTTGCGCAAACAATGACCATCATCAAGCATTAACATTTCTTGACCATCTAATTGGTTCATTGGAAGTTTACTTTCTTGAGCCCAAGGATGATGCTCTGATACGGCGAGTAACATTTTCTCGTTGAAAATAGGTACTTCAATAAAAGCCTCAGTTTCTGGAACAGTGGCAACGATAGCACAATCTAAACGCCCCGTTTCCAATTGTTCTAATAATTGATGCGTTTGCGCTTCATAAAGAAACACTTCTAAATCAGGGAATGCCGCTTTTAACATTGGCACAATATAAGGGAGCAAATAAGGACCAACCGTTGGAATTAAACCGATGTGTAATGGCCCGGTCATTTCTTTACCTTGATTACTCGCCATTTCTTTCAATAATTTTACTTCTCGAAGAACTGTACGAGCCTGATCAACCAATAACATCCCAGATTGAGTAAACAACACTTTACGGCTAGTACGTTCTAACAAAATAATACCGAGCTCATCTTCTAACTTACGAATTTGCCCACTTAATGTTGGTTGGCTCACATTACAAGAATCGGCAGCACGGCGGAAATGTTTATATTCAGATAAAGCAACAAGATATTCTAGATCACGGATATTCATGAGATTTTCCCTATAGAAAAATTCAATTAAAAGAATAGAATTAATTGATTATGACTATATCATAATTTTCCCTATAATACAGCACGTAAAATTTAAATTAACAACCAATAGGAGAAAAAACAATGTCTAGTATGGAAGGAAAAAAAGTCCCTCAAGTGACATTCCGCACTCGTCAGGGTGATAAATGGGTTGATGTAACTACCTCAGAGTTATTTGATAACAAAACAGTGATCGTGTTCTCATTACCGGGTGCATTCACTCCAACTTGCTCGTCATCACACTTACCACGTTACAACGAATTAGCGCCAGTATTCAAAAAATACGGTGTAGACGATATTCTTGTTGTATCTGTAAATGATACTTTCGTAATGAACGCATGGAAAGAAGATGAAAAATCTGAAAACATCACTTTCATTCCAGATGGTAATGGTGAATTTACCGAAGGCATGGGTATGTTAGTTGGTAAAGAAGATTTAGGCTTCGGTAAACGTTCATGGCGTTATTCTATGCTTGTGAAAAACGGCGTAGTTGAAAAAATGTTTATCGAACCAAACGAACCAGGCGATCCGTTCAAAGTATCCGATGCTGACACTATGTTGAAATACCTTGCACCACAACACCAAGTGCAAGAGTCTATTTCAATCTTCACAAAACCTGGCTGTCCTTTCTGTGCAAAAGCAAAACAACTTTTACACGATAAAGGCTTAAGCTTTGAAGAAATCATATTAGGTCACGATGCAACAATCGTGAGCGTACGTGCAGTTTCAGGTCGTACTACTGTTCCACAAGTGTTTATCGGTGGTAAACACATTGGCGGTAGCGACGATTTGGAAAAATACTTTGCATAAGCAGGCAAGTATTTAGCTGATTATTATTTGAGAATGTAATTTAAAGGGCGCATTAAGCGCCCTTTTCATTTGTACGAATTTATTGCAAAAATCAATAATGGGGCGGTGGCGTTTCTTCAGATTGACTTGCAATGTTAGACGGTTGAAAGTCTTTTAATTTATTTGCCATATAACGCAATTGGACTTGTATTTTATCAATATCAAATTGCTGTTGAACTAAAGCGTGATTTAATTCATCTAATAACTGTTCCTGAAATGCAATTTTCATTTCAAGTTCTTCGATGCGATTTTCTAACATTTGTTGAATTTGCATAAATTTTCTCTAAATTCTAAAAAAAAGTTGAGAATAGATAGAAAGCCATTTAATCTATTCCTCGTATTATTCCATTCATTATAAAGGATTAACTCATATGTTAAAAATTCAAAAATTATCTATTGCAGCATTAATGGTAAGTGCGGTGATTTCTGGCCAAGTTTTTGCAGAAGATAACACATTCGATGAAAAAGCGGCATCTTATGCAGTAGGTACGCTCATGGGCAGTCAAATGAAAGATCTTGTTGATTCCCACAAAGAAGTTATTAAATATGATAATGCGCGTATTTTAGATGGCTTAAAAGATGCTTTAGAAGGCAAAGTGGATGTTCGTAAAGATGAAAAAATCCAAAAAACCTTAGAATCTATTGAAGCAAAATTAGTGGCTGCATCAAAAGCAAAAGCAGAAGCGATTGCTAAACAAGCAAAAGAAGAAGGCGATAAATTCCGTGCTGAATTTGCTAAAGGGAAAGATGTAAAAACGACGCAATCTGGTTTAATGTATAAAATTGAAAGTGCAGGTAAAGGCGATACAATCAAATCAACGGATACCGTTAAAGTACATTACACGGGTAAATTACCAAATGGAAAAGTATTTGATAGCTCTGTCGAGCGCGGACAACCTGTAGAATTCCAACTTGATCAAGTAATTAAAGGCTGGACTGAAGGTCTTCAATTAGTGAAAAAAGGCGGAAAAATTCAATTAGTTATTGCACCTGAATTAGGCTATGGCGAACAAGGTGCTGGTGCATCTATTCCACCAAATTCAACATTAATTTTTGATGTGGAAGTATTGGACGTCAATCCGAAATCTGAAAAATAACGGATAAGTTTAATAGCGCGCGTTCTTTAACGCGTGCTTTTTATTATAAAAAACGAGCGGAATTTTTACCGCACTTTTAACCTAACGCTATGACATTAAAAGATAAATATCCTTTCACTGATGAAGATCAGGCTATCATAAATTCCTACAAAGCAGTCGTTGATGGTGTAAGCGCGCTGATTGGCGAGCACTGCGAAATCGTGCTTCATTCTCTCGAAAATATTGAACATTCTGCTATTTGTATTGCTAACGGACATAACACTAATCGGCAAGTTGGTTCGCCAATCACCGATCTTGCCTTACGTTCGCTCCGAAATATGCAAAGCGAAAGTGTTTCAAAACCTTATTTTACACGAGCAAAAGGCAGCGTACTGATGAAATCAGTTACTATCGCTATTCGTAATAAAACTCAACGTATTATTGGTTTGCTTTGCATCAATATCAATTTAGATGTACCCATGTCTCAATTTTTGCAATGCTTTATGCCAACGGAGCATACGAATGAAACATCTTCAGTGAACTTTGCGAATTCAGTGGAAGACTTGGTTGCGCAGACTATTGAAAAAACAATAGAAGAAGTCAATGCGGATCGCGCTGTTGCCAATAATACTAAAAACCGACAAATCGTCCTTTCTCTTTACGAAAAAGGCATTTTTGATATTAAAGATGCGATTAATTTAGTCGCAGAACGCTTAGATATTTCCCGACATACGGTTTACCTGTATATCCGCCAAATCAAACAAGAGCAAGAATAATGCGCTATGTTATCGCCGTCAAAAGCCCTATTTACGGAAAACAAGGGGCATTTTTAGCTTATCAATTTGCAGAATCCTTAATCAAAAAAGGACACGAAATCTCACAGATTTTTTTCTTCCAAGATGGAGTGAGTAACGGAAATGCATTAGTGTATCCAGCCAATGATGAAGTTAATTTACAAAAACATTGGCAAATGTTTTCCATCACCCACAATGTTCCTTTACATTTATGTGTTGCAGCATCTCAAAGACGAGGCGTCGTCGATAACTTAACCACATCAACCACAGATCACTACAATCTTGCAGAGGGATTCACAATTGCAGGTCTTGGAGAATTTATAGCAGCAAGTTTAAACGCAGATCGAGTAATAACCCTATGAAGATAGCCTTTTTATTTCGCACATCTCCACATGGCAAATCCATTTCACGAGAAGGCTTAGATGCAATTCTTGCCGCGACAGCTTTTTGTGAACCCAATGATATTGGGATATTTTTTATCGATGATGGCGTATTAAATCTTATCGATAACCAACAACCCGAAATCATTCAACAAAAAGATTTCATTAGAACCTTTAAATTATTAGATTTATATGATGTAGAACAACGCTTTATCTGCACAGCGTCTTTGCAGAAATTTAAATTAGATAATAGAGAACTTATCCTATCTTGTGAAAAAATTGACCGCTCTTTATTGCTAGAAAAGCTTAATCAAGCAGAAAAATTGTTTACTTTCTAAGGAATATTATGCTTTATACATTTTCTCAATCAGATTATCCCAAAACTGAACTCGATGACTATTTTTCATATATTACAGAAAAAGATGCGGTAGTACTATGGCAAGACGGTGTGTTATTGGCAATAAAATATCCTGATTATTTTGCCAAATGTAAAGGGAATTGCATGATATTAAAACAAGATATTTTAGCAAGAAATCTCACCGCACTTTTACCTCAAAGCAGCAAGATAAAATTAATATCAATAGAAGAACTTGTTGGAATCACTGAAAATTATTTACCACAGCTATCACTATAAAAATCAAATAATTTAGTAAATACTCAAGCAAAGTATCAGATATAGAATAAAAAAATGCGGAGAATTTTCTCCGCACTTTTCTTTTTACTTCTTC
>ERZ1023189.8-NODE-8-length-145142-cov-25.446394_pt1 | contig 145142 bp, 145 predicted proteins | sample MGYA00380439_ERZ1023189 | MGnify/ENA primary metagenome ERZ1023189 (study PRJEB33173, sample SAMEA4830404) | metagenome | study: EMG produced TPA metagenomics assembly of the PRJEB25223 data set... | reverse complement strand
TTGATTGATTGATTGATTGATTGATTGATTGATTGATTGATTGATTGATTGATTGCATAGCATTTTTGTATTCATTTTTATATTTAAATTTTGTTTGATTTTAACACGTTAAAGTTATTTTTGTAAGGCTCAGAATCTTATGAATTTATTCAACTTTTGAACCTTTCAACCACTTTTTTACCCAAGCTCGGTTAGCTGAAAGATTATGTAATATGCCTTCGCTTATTGGTAATGGCTCGCCATAAATGATTGAAGCTAAGGTTTCGCCTAATAGTGGAGCAGAGGTAAGCCCGCGAGAACCTAAGGCTGCGATTAAGAAAATATTCTGAAAATTGGCCGCACTTTGGATAGGTTGTTTACGGCGGCGGAGGTTAAATAGATTGTAATAATCCGCTTGTTGCTGTTCAAAATGAGGCACGTTTCCCGCCATTGGGGCAAGATCTCTTACAGAGCAGCGGATGCCTACACGAGCGAGATTATCTGATGTATTCACATCTTGAGTCCAAGGTTGGGCGATATTTTGTTGGAGTTTTTGTTGGTTTTCTTGTTGTTCTTGTTCACTAAAGTGGCGATCAACATTATCACGAACATGGCTTGCGCCGATGCAATGTGAGGTTTTTAATTGATTGGCTGGAGTAAGATAGCCATCATAACAAAGCACAGATTTCAGTTTGAGTAAGTTTTCTGATGTTGGAATTTGGCTGACTTGCCCGCGGATAGGGTAGAGCGGTAGCTTTTCTGTTTGAACAAAATCAGTAATTTTATATCCGTTCGCCAGAATGACGACTTCATGACAGTATTTTTGACCTTGCATATTTTTTAGTTCCCAACCTTTTTCTAGCTGAGAAAGTGCGGTAATTTTTTGTGAGGTTTTAATGATGACACCTTGCTTTTCAAGAAATGAAAAGGCATTTTGAACAAATTGTCTTGGTGCAAGCCAAGCCCCTTGTTCAATCCAACCGCCTTCGCAATTAAGCGGTAATCCCACTTTTTCACTGAGTTGTTCAGCATTCAGCATTTGGAAGATTTCGTTCGGCAAACCAAGCTGAGAAATCTTTGCTAATTTGACCGCACTTTTTTTGTTGTAAGCACATAGTGCCACGCCACAAAATTCATGTTCAAACTCGATGTTTTGTGCGATTGCCCAATCAAGTAATTGGCGACCGTAACTGAAAGCGTGCAGGTAAAAATCAACGGTAAGCACATTATCATCGCTAAGTTGCGGATAAAATGCGCCTTGTTTATTGCCCGAAGCATTGAGTGCGAGCGAATCATCTTCACAATAAATGGTAACTTTTGCCCCGCGTTTTATTAAGGAAATGGCAGCACAAAGAGAGGCAACACCACCGCCGATAATAGCGACATCTTGTTGTTCCATTTTCGCAGGCTGAGCAAGATACCAAGGTATTGAAAGTGCGGTAGATTTTGATTGTATTTTTAACCCACTTAAACATTCTCGCTTTTTGCCGAAGCCTTTACGTTTTGTCACGTTAAAGCCTGCGGATTCAAGTCCTTTTCTGACCGCACTTGCTGCGGTGAAGGTAGCAAAAGAACCATTGGGTTTCGTGAAACGAAACATCAAGTTATAGAGATCATCATTCCACATTTCAGGATTTTTACTCGGCACAAAGCCATCTAAAAACCAAGCATCAATACGTTCATTCATATAATCGCCAAGTTGTGGCAAGTTTTCTGATACATCACCCAGCCATAAATCTAACGTGGTCTCTTCAAAATGAATACGATGACAACCTAGAATCAATGAAGGCCAATAACGTTGCAAATGAGTGCTTAAATCTTCAAACTGCGGATAGGCAAGATGTGCTTGCGAAAGTGCGGTGATTTTTAGCGGATATTTTTCAAAGGAAATAAAATTTAGGCGTTTTAAAGGATGATTCTCGTGTTGCTGGCGAAATTCACGGAACAATTTGGTTACCGCAAAGAAATTTAATCCTGTACCAAATCCTGTTTCAGCGATGACAAAATTAGCCTCGTTGTGGCTTATCCAACGTTCCCAAAGTTGATTACCTTGTAGAAAAACATAATCTGTTTCTGCCAATCCATTTTCGTTAGAAAAATAGACATCATCGAATTGATCTGAGACGGGAATATGGTTTTGGTTGAAGTGAATCTCAGCATGTTGGACGCTAAAGGTCATTTTTTATTCCTTTCTTGCCTAATGAAATTTGCGTATAATAACGCGATTTTCTGAACTGGTCGAACAAATGAATTATTGCTTGAAATATTTTTATTTCATAGTAATTTTGAGTCGTTATTTTTACATATAAAACAATAAGGAAGAAGCAATGAGAAGAACTGTAATTACAGGCTTTGGGATTATTTCAAGTATCGGTAACAACAAAGAAGAAGTATTGGCTTCATTAAAAGCAGGGAAATCAGGTATTGAAGTTGTGCCTGAGTTTGTAGAAATGAATATGCGTAGCCATGTTGCCGGAACAATCAAATTAAACCCAAGCGAGCACATTGATCGTAAAGTGTTCCGTTTTATGGGTGATGCAGCGGCTTATGCTTATCTTTCTATGCGTGAAGCGATTGAAGATGCAGGCTTAACAGAAGATCAAGTTTCTAATGATCGTACTGGCTTAGTGATTGGTGCAGGTACGGGCTCTGCACATAATCAATTAGTGGCTTGTGATGCGGTTCGTGGCCCTCGCGGTGTAAAAGCGATAGGTCCTTACGCTGTAACGAAAACCATGGCATCAAGTGTTTCAGCTTGTTTAGCAACACCTTATAAAATTCGTGGTGTGAATTATTCTATGAGTTCTGCTTGTGCAACCTCTGCACATTGTATTGGTCATGCGGTTGAATTAATTCAATTAGGCAAACAAGATATCGTTTTTGCTGGTGGTGCAGAAGAATTATCTTGGGAATGTGCTACTGAGTTTGATGCAATGGGTGCAGTTTCAACTAAATACAATGAAACGCCAGAAAAAGCATCTCGTGCTTATGACGCAAATCGTGACGGTTTCGTTATTGCAGGTGGTGGTGCTGTTGTGGTTGTGGAAGAATTAGAACATGCACTTGCTCGTGGTGCAAAAATTTACGCTGAAATTGTAGGTTATGGCGCAACTTCTGATGGTTACGATATGGTTGCACCAAGTGGTGAAGGTGCAGAGCGTTGTATGAAACAAGCAATGGCAACTGTCGATACCCCAATTGATTACATCAATGTACACGGTACATCTACACCAGTAGGTGACGTGAAAGAATTAGGTGCAATCAAAAATGTATTTGGTGACAAAATCCCAGCGATTTCTTCAACTAAATCAATGACTGGTCACTCTTTAGGTGCGGCGGGTGCACACGAAGCAATTTACACGTTATTAATGTTGGATAATGATTTTATTGCACCAAGTATTAATATCGAAACCTTAGATGAAGTCGCTGAAGGTTGCAACATCGTTACTGAGACGAAAGAAAATGCAGGATTACAAACTGTCATGTCAAACAGCTTTGGTTTTGGTGGTACAAATGCGACATTAATTTTTAAACGTTATAACGGTTAAAACTCTTCTATGAAAAAAGCCACTTTCGATTGAAAGTGGCTTTTTTGTATAAATTAAAAAGAAAAATTAAGCAACGATACCAAATTGTTCTTTCATTAATGCTTCAAAATCAGTGCAACCACCAATTGGTTTTTCATCAATAAAAATTTGTGGTACGGTTTCTACTGGTTTACCAACAGATTTTGATAAATCTTCCTTAGTAATGCCTTCTGCGTGAATATCCACATAACGATAGTCAAAATCAGCAACTTCGCCTTTTAATTTTTCAGCAAGGTTTTTTGCTCGTACACAGTAAGGGCAGCCAGGACGACCAAAAATAACAACGAACATAAGATTTCCTTTTTTGAGTTAAAAATTCTAGGTAATTCTACTGATTTTTATCATCTACATAAAGCGTTTTTATTCGTGTAATATACGGAACATCGTAGATAATAAATTAAATGTTATGAAATTATTAATGCTTTGCCGAGAACCTCGTCTTTATAGTTGCCAACGCTTAAAAGAAGCGGCTAAACATCAAGGGCATGAGATGGATATTTTAGATCCGAATCACTGTTTCTTAAAACTCTCGCAAAATCCACCGCACTTTCAGATTTTTCATCAAGAAAATTCAGAGTCGAAACCTTATTTATTGTCTGATTATGATGCAGTTTTGCCTCGATTTGGCACAACGAGTACGCAAATGGGATGTTCAGTCTTACAGCATTTTGAAGGCAAAGGGACTTTTTGTTTAAATTCATCTCAGGCATTTTTAAATGCACGTGATAAGTGGAAAAGTTTGCAACTTTTGCTGAAGGCTGGTGTTCCTGTTCCTAATTCACTTTTAAGTGGCGGTGAAGTACAAGCTCAGGCGACGATACCTCATATCAGTTTGCCGACAATTTTAAAAACACTAAATGGTTCACAAGGAATTGGGGTAATTTTAGCTGAAAAGCCACAAAGTGCGGTGAGCATTATGGAAGCTTTTAAGCAAACCAATATATCTATGCTACAGCAAGATTTCATCGAAGAAGCGGGCAATGCGGATATTCGTTGTTTTGTGATGGGTGATCAAGTGGTAGCAACGATGCAGCGAATTGGGCAAAATGGTGAGTTTCGGGCGAATTGCCATCGTGGCGGAAAAACCGAAAAAATTACCCTAAGCGATGAAGAAAAGCAGATAGCCATTCAAGCAACAAAAGCTATCGGTTTAGATGTAGCTGGCGTGGATTTAATTCGTTCAAAAAAAGGATTATTGGTTTTAGAAGTGAATGCAAGCCCAGGCTTAGAAATGATTGAAAAAACAAGTGGGATTGATATTGCAGCTGAAATAATTGATTATATTGAAATAAATGCCTTTATCAATTCAAGATAAAGGCATTTCTCTAAAACATTGTCAATTTCAACCGCACTTTACGCGAGCATATTTACAACTGCAAATGAAACTTTTAATAGCGCAGCGTTGATTAAGTCGATAAAGAATGCACCGACCATTGGAACGATTAAAAATGCTTTGTGTGATGGTCCAAAACGGCTGGTGACAGCTTGCATATTTGCGATTGCTGTTGGGGTTGCACCTAAACCAAAACCACAGTGTCCAGCGCTTAATACGACGGCATCGTAATCTTTACCCATTGCTCGATAAGTAATGAAAATTGCAAAGGCAGCCATAAATGCTACTTGAATAGCCAGAACAATTAATACGTCAATTGCTAAACCTGCAAGTTCCCAAAGTCTTAATGACATTAAAGCAATTGCTAAAAAGATGGATAAGCCTACGCTACCTAATACGTCAATAGCGGATTCTGCTACTTGGAAACGGAAAATGTTGCTTAAAATATTGCGGACAATAACACCAGTGAATAAACACCATACGAAAGTTGGTAATTGGAGTGCAGTACCTTTTGTTTGTACATCTAAATATTGACCAATTAATAAACATACTGAAATCATTGCAATTGTTTCAATTAATGAACGTGCAGTAATTTTACGTTTATAAGTTGGGTGTTCAAATGCTTCTTGAATGTCATCAACTTCATCATTTTCAGGATTTTCGCCTTGTTTTTGGCGATTTAATAAGAAACGAGCGACAGGACCACCGATGATACCACCGAATACTAAACCGAAAGTTGCACAGGCAATGGCAATTTCAGTTGCACCTTGTAGATTAAATTGATGTGCAAATGTATCCGCCCAAGCAGCTCCAGTGCCGTGACCACCTGTTAAGGTTACTGAACCTGCAAGTAAGCCATAAGCGGGATGGATTCCTAATGCCATTGAACTTGCAATGCCAATAACGTTTTGTCCGAAGATTAATAATGCAGCAATGAATAGAAATACAACGAGTGGCTTTCCGCCTTTAATTAGACGGGAAAAGTTGGCACTTAAACCGATAGAAGTAAAAAACACTAACATCATTGTGGTTTGTAGATTTTTATCGAAGTTAAAGGATGTTCCATCAATTTTGTGCCAAATTAAAAGACCAATGGCAACAATAAAGCCACCAACAACTGGCTCTGGAATGTTAAATGTTTTTAATACATTAATGCGTTTAACCAAAAAATAGCCCAATAGCAAAACTAAGCTTGCTAATGCAAGGGTTTCATACGTGCTAAAAGTATAGCTCATAAATTGGATCTCCCTAAGTTATGTTTAAGTGATGTGTTGTGTTACGGCTCGACTACCATAATTTCAAGATTGGTATGTAATCCACGTGGTAATGTCGAACCTTTTCTGCCTCGTTCTGCACGGAACTTTTGCAGATCTTCTGGTTTTAATACAATTTTTCGTTTTCCAGAATGAAATTCAAGACTTGCTTGATCTGAAATAAGCAATAATTTTGTCAATAGTTCGCTACGATCTTTTGCATTCGCTGCGGGAATAGTGATCATTTTATTGCCTTTACCTTTTGATAATACCGGTAAATCCTGTGCTGGAAAAATCAACATTCTGCCTGCTGATGTGATTGCGACAACAAGTGCGGTAGAATTTATCAATGTTTTAGGCTTCAACACTTTGGCATTTTCTGGTAAAGAAATCAAGGCTTTTCCAGTCTTGTTACGTGCAATTAAATCTTCAAATTTACAAATAAAACCATATCCCGCATCAGAAGCCATCAATAATTCTTGCTGTTCGCTGGCCATTACAACATATTCAATGGTCGCACCAGTGGGTAAATTGAGTTTACCTGTAAGTGGTTCGCCTTGGGAGCGAGCGGAAGGCAATGAAAGCGGATCGAGTGCATAACTTCGCCCTGTACTATCGATGAATACAACGGCTTGATTACTTTTGCCACAAGCGTGAGCTAGATAGCTATCGCCAGCTTTGTAGCTTAATGATTTAGGATCAATATCGTGTCCTTTTGCACAACGTACCCAGCCCATTTCTGATAAGATGACAGTAACTGGTTCTGCTGGCGTCATATCACTTTCAGAGATCATTTTGGCTTCTTCACGTTCGACCAGTTGAGACATACGTGGACTGGCATATTTTTTCGCATCTTCTTGAATTTCTTTTTTGATAAGCGTATTCAAACGGCGTTCTGATCCTAAAATTGCTTCTAAATTTAACCGCTCTTTTTCAAGTTCATCTTGTTCTGCTTTGAGTTGGTTTTCTTCTAATTTCGCTAAATGACGTAAGCGTAAATTTAAAATGGCATCGGCTTGTTCATCGCTTAAATTAAAGCGTGCCATAAGCTCTGCTTTTGGATCATCTTCTTGGCGTATAATTTCGATAACTTCATCAATATTTAAAAAGGCTATCATCAAGCCTTCTAAAATATGCAAGCGAGAGAGTACTTTATCTAGGCGATATTGAAGGCGACGAGTGACCGTTGTGCGACGGAAGTCAAGCCATTCATTTAAGATTTCTAATAAGCCTTTTACCGCTGGTTTATGATCAAGCCCGATCATATTCATATTTACACGGTAGCTTTTTTCAAGATCTGTGGTCGCAAATAAATGAGCCATTAAGGCATCAGTATCGACGCGATTTGAGCGAGGAACTAGTACAATTCTAATTGGGTTTTCGTGATCGGCTTCATCTCGAATATCTTCTAGCATTGGCAGTTTTTTTGCCGTCATTTGATCGGCTATTTGTGCAATAACTTTTGAGGGAGAAGCTTGATGTGGAAGTGCAGAAATAATGATTTCGCCATCTTCTTTTTTCCAAGTCGCACGCATTTTTATTGAGCCACGACCTTGCTCGTAAATTTTACGAATTTCTGCTTTTGGCGAAATAATTTCCGCTTCTGTTGGAAAATCTGGGCCTTGAACAATTTCAAGTACATCATCTAATCCCACTTTAGGATTATCTAACAACATCACTGCCGCATCAGCAATTTCATTAATGTTGTGCGGTGGAATATCTGTCGCCATACCCACTGCGATACCTGTTGTTCCGTTCAATAAAATATGAGGTAAACGAGCAGGTAAATATTGTGGTTCAGCCAAGGTTCCATCAAAGTTTGGCTGATAATCTACTGTTCCTTGTCCGAGTTCACTCAACAAGATTTCAGCGATTTTAGAGAGGCGTGATTCCGTATAACGCATGGCAGCGAAAGATTTTGGATCATCTGGCGCCCCCCAGTTACCTTGACCATCTACCAGAGGATAACGATAAGAGAAAGGTTGCGCCATTAATACCATGGCTTCATAACAAGCACTGTCGCCATGTGGATGGAATTTACCGAGTACATCACCGACGGTACGGGCTGATTTTTTGTATTTTGCTGTGGCATTTAAGCCAAGTTCAGACATCGCATATACAATACGGCGTTGAACGGGTTTTAAACCATCGCCGATAAAAGGCAGCGCACGATCCATGATGACATACATAGAATAGTTGAGATAAGCCTTTTCAGTGAAAGTACGTAGAGGCATTTGCTCAATGCCTTCATAGTTGATATTTGTCATTTTTGTTTCTGTTAATTGATATATTCTTAATTTATTAAAATTCGGATTTGCTGAGATTAATTTAGTCTAAACAGATAAATCAACCTGATCGCCTTTCGCTTGCAACCAATTTTTACGGTCTTCGGAACGTTTTTTCGCTAATAACATATCCATCAGTTCTAATGTATCTGAGCCTTGATCTTCCCCTAAATCATAAGTTAATTGAACAAGGCGACGAGTATTAGGATCCATTGTTGTTTCACGCAATTGTGATGGGTTCATTTCACCTAAACCTTTAAAACGTTGAACATTCGGTTTACCTTTTTTATTTTTCAACCGTTCTAAAATCGCCTCTTTTTCACTTTCATCTAATGCGTAGAAGACTTCTTTATTTAAGTCAATACGATAAAGTGGTGGCATAGCCACATAAACGTGACCGTCTTGTACCAATTTTGGAAAATGGCGTAAGAACAGGGCGCAGAGTAGGGTGGCAATATGCAGACCATCGGAGTCAGCATCGGCGAGAATGCACACTTTACCGTAGCGAAGTTGTGATAAATCATTGCTGTCAGGGTCGATGCCTAGAGCAACGGCAATATCGTGAATTTCTGTTGAACCTAATACTTGATCAGGGGAAACTTCCCATGTGTTTAAGATTTTCCCACGTAACGGCAAAATCGCTTGATATTCGCGATCACGCGCTTGTTTTGCTGAGCCGCCCGCAGAGTCGCCTTCCACTAAAAATAATTCTGTTTTTTCTAAATCCTGTGAGCCGCAATCTGCTAATTTTCCTGGTAATGCAGGCCCACTAACAAGTTTTTTACGTACGACTTTTTTGGCCGCACGTAATCGGCGTTGTGCAGAACTAATGGCAATTTCTGCTAATTTTTCAGCGTCTTGTACGTTTTGGTTTAGCCATAGACTGAACGCATCTTTTAAAACACCGCTGACAAACACCGCACTTTGGCGTGATGATAAGCGTTCTTTAGTTTGCCCTGCGAATTGCGCATCTTGCATTTTAAGGGAAAGAATGTAAGAACAACGCTCCCAAATATCATCAGCGGTAAGTTTTACCCCGCGTGGTAATAGATTTCTAAATTCGCAAAATTCACGAATAGCATCTAACAAGCCTTGTCTTAGACCATTGACATGCGTTCCACCTTGAATAGTGGGAATTAAGTTTACGTAGCTTTCGCCAATCAGTTCGTCACCTTCTGGCAACCAAAGTAATGCCCAGCTAATCGCTTCATTTGCTCCTTTAAATTCGCCAACAAATGGTTTTTCTGGAAGCGTTTCAAAGCCATTTACTGCTTCGATAAGGTAATCGGAAAGCCCGTCTTCATATAACCAAATGTCTTGAGTATTGTTTACTTTATCAATAAATTTGATTTCAAGCCCTGAGCAGAGTACCGCTTTCGCTCTTAACAAATGGCGTAAGCGGCTAACGGAAAATTTTGCGCTGTCAAAATATTTTGGATTCGGTTTGAAGTGAACGGTTGTTCCCGTTGTGCGTCTGCCACAAGTCCCGATAACTTCCAATTCTTCTACTTTACTGCCGTTTTCAAAGGCAATTTTATAGATTTCTCCATTGCGTTTGACTTGAATATCCACACGTTCAGAAAGTGCATTCACCACAGAAATCCCAACACCGTGTAAACCACCCGCAAATTCATAATTTTTATTGGAGAATTTACCACCCGCATGCAGTTTAGTTAGGATTACTTCTACGCCGGAAACACCTTCCGTAGGATGAATATCCACAGGCATACCGCGACCATTGTCTGTGATTTCAATGGATTGATCAGGGTGTAAAATTACTTCAATTTTTGTGGCAAAACCCGCAAGGGCTTCATCTACGCTGTTATCAATAACTTCTTGTGCTAAATGATTAGGACGAGTTGTGTCTGTATACATACCAGGGCGAATTTGCACTGGTTCGAGATCTTTAAGAACGGTAATTTCTTGAGCTGAATAATTGGTTGTCATGGTTAGATGAGTCGTTAATTTTTAAATTTGAGAAAATTCTATCAAAAAGTGCGGTGATATTCGACCGCACTTTTAATCGTATAAACTAGGCGTATTTTCATCGGGGCGTGTTTTAAAACGACGATGTAGCCACATATATTGTGATATGCCCTTCATGATTTCCTTTTCAACGATTTGATTCATTCGCGTAGCAATCGCCGTTTCATCTTGTAAATCCGTAAAATCAACAGGTGCTGAAATACTCACGGTATAGCCTGAACCATCTTTATTGCGTAATGGCGCAAATGGAATCACTTTGCTGTTTTGTGAGGATTTCAATAAATAATAACTGCCAGTGGTTGTGCAAGCATCGGGCATAGCAAAAAAGGGTACAAAAACAGAATTTTTTCTGCCGTAATCGTGATCCGGCGCATACCAAATGGTTTCTTCGTGACGGAGGGCTTTGATCATTCCGCGTAAATCTTTACGATTTAGTAAATTTTTATTTGATTTTAAACGTCCTTGAATTTGTAGCCAATCAAATGCTGGATCGTCATTTGGGCGGTAAACTCCAATACCAGGATGATGTAAACCAATGATACGCGCACCAAGTTCTAGTGTTAAGAAATGAACACCGACGAGAATAATTCCATCTTTTTGATTTTCTTTTAGATAATGTAAGCCTTCAACTTTTGACCATTTTTTGATACGTGAATCCGACCAAAACCAAGCCATGCCAGTTTCGATAATTGCCATGCCTACTGAACGAAGATTTTCTTGCAAAATAGCTTCACGTTTATTCTCTGGCATGTTAGGAAAACATAGTTCAAGATTGCGGCGTGCAATAGCAGCTCGACGTTTACCCACTTTTAAATGTGAAAACAGCCAACCGAGACCATGACCAATATGGCGCAAAATAGGGTAGGGAAGACATAAAATACTTCGCCAAATTACCACGCCTAGCCAAAAAAGCCAGTATTTTGGGGCTAAAAAGTGCGGTTGAAATTGAGGGAGTTTTTCGTTTTTCATTGTTCTTTCCACGTAAGTTAGGGGCGTAGTTTATCGTAAATTTGAGTTGTGGTAAAATCGCCACAATTTTGGTTATTCAAATAGAGAGATTTTAAAATGGCTCAATATTCAGCAGAATTTAAGCAAGCAAAAGTACTTGTATTAGGCGATGTGATGCTTGATCGTTATTGGTTCGGCGCAACCAACCGTATTTCACCAGAAGCACCTGTGCCAGTGGTTCGAGTACAGGAAAATGAAGAACGAGCGGGCGGTGCGGCAAATGTGGCGATGAATATTGCTTCACTCAATGTACCTGTTCAGTTAATGGGGCTGATTGGACAAGATGAAACTGGTTCTGCGCTTTCCCACTTATTAGAAAAACAAAAAATCGATTGTAATTTTGTTGCATTAGAGACTCATCCAACCATTACTAAATTACGTATTTTATCTCGTCATCAACAGCTGCTCCGCCTTGATTTTGAAGAAGATTTCAATAATGTAGATTGCAAGGATTTATTAGCGAAGTTAGAAAGTGCGGTAAAAAATTACGGTGCTTTGATTCTTTCTGATTACGGCAAAGGCACGCTTAAAGATGTTCAGAAAATGATTCAAATTGCACGCAAAGCGAATGTGCCAGTGTTAATCGATCCAAAGGGAACTGATTTTGAACGTTATCGTGGTGCGACATTATTGACACCCAATATGTCTGAATTTGAAGCCGTTGTGGGTAAATGTAATACAGAAGAAGAGATTATTAAGAAAGGTTTAAAATTAATTTCTGATATTGAATTAACCGCACTTTTGGTGACGCGTTCTGAAAAAGGCATGACATTATTACGCCCAAATCAAGAGCCTTATCATTTGCCAACCGTTGCAAAAGAAGTGTTTGATGTGACGGGAGCTGGTGACACTGTCATTAGTGTATTAGCAACCACATTAGCAGATGGACGTTCTTTCGAAGAATCTTGTTATTTAGCCAATGTTGCCGCTGGAATTGTGGTGGGTAAATTGGGCACTTCAACGGTTTCGACCGTGGAACTTGAAAATGCGATTCATGCTCGCCCTGAAACTGGATTTGGCATTATGAGTGAAGCAGAATTAAAAGATGCTGTCGCACAAGCTAAAGCACGGGGTGAAAAAATTGTGATGACTAATGGCTGTTTCGATATTTTGCATCCAGGGCATATTTCTTATTTAGAAAATGCACGCAAATTGGGCGATCGTTTAATTGTTGCGGTAAACAGCGACGATTCTGTTAAACGCTTAAAAGGCGAAAGTCGTCCAATTAATAATCTTGAAAACCGTATGGCGGTACTGGCTGGTTTGGCATCCGTGGACTGGTTGGTACCTTTCACTGAAGATACACCACAACGTTTAATCGGCGAAATTCTACCAGATCTTTTGGTCAAAGGTGGAGATTACAAACCCGAAGAGATTGCAGGCAGTAAAGAAGTTTGGGCAAACGGTGGTGATGTTAAAGTGCTAAACTTTGAAAATGGTTGTTCAACAACAAATGTGATTGAAAAAATTAAATTATTGAAAGATTAAGTGAAAGGTTGGGGGCAACTTGTTTATCATAAAAAACAACGAAATATAATGGGAAGTGGGATATAACCAGATGGTTATCCACAGTTTCGTGGATTAAAATTAGTTTAGTGTTTTTTAAGTAAGCTTGGTTGCTTGTGTTAAAGGCTCTATCTGAAATACAATCTCTCGTTTTTTATTATTTTAATTTTATATGTCATTAACTTATCTCGATTTATTTTCTGGTGCTGGCGGTCTTTCTCTAGGATTTGATTATGCTGGATTTCGCCAGTTACTTTCCATTGAGTTAGAGCCAGTATATTGTGAAACCTACCGCGTTAATTTTCCGCATCATCGATCTTGCAACAGGATCTAACTCAGTTATCTAATGAACAGGCAAGTCTTTACCATAGCGATATTCCCAATCGAGGGATTGCAGGCGTTGAAGGGTAAGTTGTTCGATGTCGTTTTCGTTGAGCATGATGAGTTCCTTAGTGTATGGTTTAAATCTCCCCTAACCCCTCTTTACAAAAGAGGGGAATGGTCTTGAGCGTAGTTTTAGTTTAGGTGTTTTCATGAATAATTTTTCTGTTAATTCGACCGCTTGCAGCTAAACATTCCAAATAGTCCCCCTTTTTAGCAAAGAGGGGGTAGGGGAGATTTGGCAGAGGTGAAATGAACCTTGTAAGAAATTAGAGCGTGTCCATCAACCGTTCATATTCTATTTGCTCAAACTCCAATACCATTTCTCTATAGGCATCAGGATCTTGAGCAAATAATGCTTGTGAATATGAAATTTTATATATTGTTTCCATTTCATACGCCTCATCAATTAATTCGTTGATTATCTTCATATCGTATCCTTTCACTTCTACGGTAATCATTTGTAGCAATGTAAAAGTGTAGAATAAATCCTAAAATTGCATTGGTTGAATGAAGTACAAATAAAGCAAGATCACTACTTATTTGTTTGTGTTCTATATCTTGACCGTGAGAAGCATAACTACCACATTCGTTTCTAATTTCTGCAATGTAATGCAAAATCGAACCACAAAATTATCCGCACTTTCGGGCGGTTGGTTACGCAAAGCGGCACTCGCACGTGCATTGGTGTGCGATCCTGATGTGTTATTACTTGATGAACCAACTAACCACTTGGATGTGGAAGCTATTGAATGGCTGGAAAATTTCTTACTGGATTTCCAAGGTAGCCTTGTATTTATTTCCCATGACCGTTCTTTTATTCGCAAAATGGCAACACGGATTGTGGATTTAGATCGCGGTCAATTGCAGTCTTATCTAGGCAATTACGATTTATATTTAACCACGAAAGAAGAAAATCTACGCGTTGAAGCCTTGCAAAATGAATTATTTGATAAACGTCTTGCACAGGAAGAAGTGTGGATTCGCCAAGGTATCAAGGCTCGCCGTACAAGAAATGAAGGGCGGGTGCGTGCATTAAAAGCGATGCGTGAGGAACGTCGCCAACGCCGTGATGTAATGGGAACAGCCAAATTACAATTAGATACCTCAAGTCGTTCTGGCAAAATTGTCTTTGAAATGGAAGATGTGAGCTATGAAATCGCAGGAAAAACCTTGTTAAAAGATTTTTCAACAACGATTTTACGTGGAGACAAAATTGCGCTTGTTGGGCCAAATGGCTGTGGGAAAACCACGTTCATTAAATTATTGCTGGGTGAAATTCAGCCAACATCAGGCAAAATCCGTTGTGGTACTAAATTAGACATTGCTTATTTTGACCAATACCGTGCTGATTTAGATCCCGAAAAAACCGTAATGGATAATGTGGCAGATGGTAAACAAGATATTGAAATCAATGGTGTAAAACGCCACGTGCTAGGGTATTTGCAAGATTTCTTGTTCCCACCAAAACGTGCAATGACCCCAGTTAAAGCCTTATCGGGGGGAGAACGAAATCGTTTATTACTCGCAAAATTGTTGCTCAAACCAAATAATTTATTGATTCTTGACGAACCAACCAATGACCTTGATGTAGAAACATTGGAGCTTTTAGAAGAAATTTTGACTGATTATCAAGGCACATTGTTAATTGTGAGTCACGACCGTCAATTTATCGATAATACTGCGACAGAATGTTATTTATTCGAAGGCGAAGGGCTTTTGAATAAGTATGTGGGAGGATTCTTTGATGCGAAACAGCAACAAGCCAATTTCTGGGCAAGTAAAGCAGTGGAAGAACAGGCTAAGGCGAAGAAATCTGAACCACTAAAAGAAGAAAGTGCGGTGAAAAATGACCGCACTTCTAAGCCGAAATCCGTGAAACTTTCTTATAAAGAACAACGAGAGCTAGAACAACTTCCACAACTATTGGAAGAGTTGGAAACTAAAATCACCGTACTTCAAGCTGAAATAGCCGATCCAGCATTTTTCCAACAGGTTCATGATATTACCGATGCTAAATTAAAAGAATTGGCGGATACTGAAGCCGAATTAGAAACAGCATTTTTACGCTGGGAAGAATTGGAAGAAAAGAAAAATTTGGCTGACGGTAAAGCTTAAAAAAATAACGCCCGAAAGGGCGTTTTTATTTAGAGGAAATATTGCACAGAATCAGATTTTAATTCTTTGCTAATTGACCAATTATTTTGCTGCTTTTAATTCTTGATAATATTGTTCATAGAATTGAATTGCATCGCCAACGTCATCTTGCCAGTGACTATTTTTTAATATATCAGCTGACGGATAAATCGCTGGATCTTCAGTGATTTCTTTTGGTAATGCTTTTTTCGCTTCAATATTTGAGGTTGGGTAACCGATAGCTAAGGTTAATTTTTCAGCTGTTTTTTTCCCTAACATGTAGTTAATCAGCTTGTGTGCGCCTTCAGGATTTTTAGCTGTTACAGGAATTGCAAGTGTATCAACCCAAAGTACAGGCCCCTCTTTTGGGAATACCATATTTAAAGGTGCTTTTTCTTTTTTAGCAATACGTACCGAACCATTCCATAATTGACCCACTTCCACTTCGCCTGAGATGAACGAGTTAGCTGGGTTATCGGAATTGAAAGAAAGTACATTTGGACGTAATTTCAATAATTCTTCATAGGCTTGTTTGATAATGGCTGGATCTTGAGTATTTGGATCTTGACCAATTTTCAATAAAGCGATGTTGAATACTTCACGCGCATCGTCTAATAATTGAACTTTGTTTGCAAATTCAGGTTTCCATAAGTCTGCCCAAGAAGTGAATTGTTCGCCTTTGTAAGTGTTGGTATTGAATGCGATACCCGGCGCACCTAAAAGTTGCGGAAGAGAGTATTTGTTACCTTTATCATAAGGTTTATTGAGCCAATCAGGATCTAATTCTTTAAGAACAGGTAATTTGCTGTGATCAAGTTCTTTTAACATTCCTTCGCGTGCCATTTTAGAAACGAAGTAGTTAGAAGGTGCGATAACATCATAGCCACCAGACTCGCCTTGAGTTTTGAGTTTAGCGTACATTGTTTCGTTTGATTCTAGGCTTGAAACGATAACTTTGATGCCAGTTTCTTTAGTAAACTCATCTAAAAGACCATCTGGTACATATTCTGTCCAAGTGTAGAGATACACAGTGTCATTAGCAGCAGCCGTAGCTTTTGCAGTTTCTTGCTTAGCATCTTTATCGTTGCAAGCGGTTAAAGTTGCAGCTACGAAGCTGGCAGTAATTAAACCTGCAAATTTTTTCATTTTTGTTTGTTCTCCTGTTAAAGAGTCGTAAAAAACCACCTGCCGAATGACAGGCATAAAAAAACGCCTTGATTGTGCGTCAAGGCGTATTCTATTTTAAATTCAAAGGTTTGTGAAACCTTTTGTTAATTAATGGTTATTTTTTCGTGTAATTAGCTGGCTTAAAACGACAAGAGCTAATGAAAGCACGATCATAATCGTTGCTAAAGCATTAACTTCAGGTGTTACACCGGTTTTCACTAGAGAGAATATTCTCAATGGTAAGATTTCATAACTTACACCACTGACAAATGATGAAACCACAACATCATCTAATGAAATAGTGAAACTTAATAACCAACCAGATACAACTGCAGGTAATGCTAAAGGAAGGATAATTTTACGTAAAATGGTCACTTCGCTTGCACCTAAGTCTTTCGCTGCTTCTAACATTCTGGAATCAAAGCCATTTAAGCGAGAGAAGATAGTTACGGTCACATACGGTAAACAGAAAGTTACGTGGGCAAGTAGTAAAGACCAGAAGCCCAATGAAATACCCACAACCATAAATAATGCAAGTAAAGATACTGCCATTACAATATCTGGAGACATCATAACGATAAATAGCATACCGCTTACTGCTTGTTTACCGCGGAATCGATAGCGATAAAGTGCGATTGCAGTTAATCCACCTACAATAGTAGCTAGGGTAGCCGCAAAAAATGCAATAGTTACCGAATGAATCGCAGCTTGTATTAAGGTGTCGTTATTAAATAAACGCTCGTACCAGTTCCAGCTAAAACCTTTCCAACTCAAACCATAACGATCTTCGTTAAAGGAATTAGTGACTAAAATAATAATTGGGATATACAAATAAGCGTATACCACAAACATAAATGCATTACGTAGTAAACGACTCATTATTCTAACTCCACTTTCTTATTCAATAGTTTGTTTGCGCGATAGTACACGAAAATCAACAATGCCATTAGAACAGTTAAACCAATACTGACTGCAGAACCGAATGGCCAGTTACGAGAAATTAAGAATTCGCTCTTAATTACGTTACCAACAAGCAAGACTTTTGCTCCACCGAGTAGGTCTGCTACATAAAACATTCCCATTGCTGGCAATAATACCAATAAACAACCCGCGATAATGCCTGGCGTAGTTAATGGTAAAATCACTCGGAAGAAACGTTGGAACGCATTTGCGCCTAAATCTCGTGCTGCTTCTAATAAACGATTATCTAGTTTTTCAATGGCAGAGTAGAGTGGTAAAATCATAAATGGCAATAGTAAATAAACTAAGCCAATGATTACCGCAATTTCGGTATTCAAAATACGAATTGGCGCACTCAAAATTCCCATATCAATTAACATCGTGTTAAGTATGCCTTTCACGCCAAGAAATACTTTCATTCCATAAATACGAATTAACGAGTTTGTCCAAAATGGTAAAACCACAAGGAACAATAAGAGCGGTCGATATTTAGGATGAATTTTACTCATCATAAAAGCAAATGGATAACCTATTAGTAAGCAAATAATGGTGGCGATGCCCGACATAGACAATGAATTCCACACAACTTGTGCATAAAGCGGATTAAACAAGTTTGTATAGTTTTCAATAGTAATTGGGAATGCATAAAAGTTGCTACCATCTCGAGTCAGAAAACTTACGGCAAGTACCAATAAGTTTGGAATCAGCACAAAGAAGATTAGCCAACTGAAGATAATCGCAACAGTAATTTTCTGGAATTTATTATTGATTATCTTCATCGTTGAGTACAACCTCCCAGCCTTCGTGCCATGTGATACCTACGCGTTGTCCTATGCTATGATCCATATGTGGATCATCTTCATTAAAGAATTCACTTACAAGGACACGCATTCCGTTATGATCAAACTCTACCGTTGATTCTAATGTCATTCCTTTATAAGTGCGGTCAATAATATGACCGATAATTGCTTTAGAATGTTCATTTTCATCTAATTCTTCAATCACAATATCTTCAGGGCGAAGGAGTACTTGAAGTTTTTGATCTTTTTCCACAGGCATATCCGTATAAATATCACAAATACGACCTTCAACATTTGCCAGTACAACTTGTTCTGATTTTCGTTCAATCACAGTGGCTTCAAATACGTTAATTTCGCCAATGAAACGAGCAACGAATAAGTTAGCTGGATCTTCATAGATTTCACGTGGAGAACCATCCTGTGCGATTTTACCTTTACGCAATAATACAATACGATCAGACATTGTAATCGCTTCTTCTTGATCGTGGGTGACGAAAATAAAGGTAATGCCAAGCTGACGTTGTAACATTTTGAGTTCTTGTTGCATTTGTTTACGCAATTTGTAATCCAATGCAGATAAAGACTCATCAAGTAACAACACTTTTGGTTTATTTACTACGGCACGAGCGATGGCAATACGTTGTTGTTGTCCGCCAGAAAGTTGAGTTGGCTTACGATCCGCCATTTCTTCTAGCTGTACCATACGCAAGGCTTCTAAAACACGCGGTTTAATTTCCTCGTTTGGTACTTTTTGCATACGCAAACCGAAAGCCACGTTCTCAAAAATTGTCATATGTGGAAATAGCGCATAGCTTTGGAATACCGTATTAATATGACGTTTTTCCGCTGGCACATTGGTGATATCTTCACCATCTAAAATAATGCTACCTGAATCCAATTCTTCTAAGCCTGCAAGTAAGCGTAAAACTGTGGTTTTACCACAGCCTGAAGGGCCAAGAATAGTGACAAACTCACCGTTATTAATTGTAAGATTGAAATCGTTAATAATGGTGTTAGAACCATAGGATTTTTTGATTGAACGAAGCTCAATAATAGGCTTGTTTTGAAGCTGATTTTCCACTAGCTTTGGTTTTCTCCCTAATTTCACCAATGATTTGGTACTGAGTAGAAATAAAACCTGCAAGACTGCAGGGGCGACATATAAAAATAGACGCCTATGATATAGTGAATTGTTAATAATGAAAAGGACTTAATGCCTTAGAAAGTAAAAAACTGCCGTTCATAAAAATAACGAGAAATTTAACCGCACTTTCGATGAATTTTACTTCGTTAATTTTATAAATATTGTTATATATCAAGATGTTTTCTATTTTTCTCGTTAAACTAAAAAAGATATTTTTAAAAGGAGCGAGAATATGATTTCTCAAATAGATAAAATAGAACTTTTAGAACGATTTTTACATTATGTGTCTTTTCACACCCAATCAAAACCTCATGCGAAGCATTCCCCCAGCTCAGTCGGGCAAATGAAGTTAGCCATGCAGTTGCAAAAAGAATTAATCCAACTTGGTTTGGAGAATGTTGAAGTAAGTAAATATGCAGTGGTAACAGCATTTTTACCCGCTAATGATCCTAACTTAACGAAAACCATTGGTTTAGTTGCGCATCTTGATACGTCTCCACAATGTAGTGGTAAAAATGTACGCCCAGAAGTGATAGAAGAATATCGTGGCGGAGATATTGCATTAGGTATTGGCGAGGAATTTATTAGCCCTGTTTATTATTCTTTTATGCAAAAATTAGTCGGACAAACGCTTATTGTTACTGATGGAACCACTTTGCTTGGGGCTGACAATAAAGCGGGAATTGCAGAAATTATGACCGCACTTTCCATTCTTCAAAAAGAGAATATTCCCCATTGCAATATTCGTGTTGCTTTTACGCCTGATGAAGAAATTGGTTTGGGAATCCATTATTTCCCAATGGAAAAGTTTTCCTGTGATTGGGCATATACCATTGATGGGGGAGAAGTAGGGGAATTAGAATACGAAAACTTTAATGCTGCAACGGCAAAAGTGCGGTTTTTCGGGCGAAATATTCACACAGGTTATGCAAAAGGAAAAATGCTGAATGCGCTGACTTTAGCTTGTGAATTTCAGCAAGTTTTTCCTGTTGATGAAGTACCAGAAAAAACCGATGGGAAAGCGGGCTTTTATCATTTAGAAGATTTTTCTGGCGATATTGAGCAAGTAGAGCTTACCTATTTGATTCGTGATTTTGACGAACAGAATTTCGCACAAAGAAAAGCTTTTATTAAAAATCAGGTGGAAAAATTTAATGCTAAAAAAGGTTTGAAAAAGCCTATAGAGTTAGAAATTCAAGATAGCTACCAAAATATGTATGATGTGGTAAAAAACGTTCCTCAATCAATTGAACTTGCTGATCGTGCAATGAAAGCGGTGGGAATTAAACCAAATCATAAGCCGATTCGAGGTGGTACAGATGGAGCATTTTTAGCCTCTAAAGGTTTAGCATGCCCAAATATTTTTACTGGTGGCTATAATTTCCATAGTAAACACGAGTTGGTTTCTTTACAAGGCATGGAAAATACTGTCCAAGTAATTATCGAAATGCTGAAATGTAAAGATTTGTAAAGAAATGTAAAGATTTTTCTTGCTATTCTTTAGATTGCTCAATATAATGGCGGCGTTTTATCGAGATTTCTTTGATGAAGCTAAACTTTAGAGATTTTATTCATAAATTCCTTTTTAATGCCCCTAATTATTTAGGGGCTTTTTTTATCTAATTGGACAAGAAATAATAAAATAGTTAATAATCACAATTTTTAACGCGCTACAATATTTATTTCTATAGATTTATTTACTGATTTAAAAAAACGTTAAATTTAGTGGCTAAATTGACTAAATTAGTTTAAAGAGATCACTGTAAATAATAGGTATAAGAGTTTCCTTTATTCAGACTGAATTTGACATTCCTATTCTAAATAGGAAACTCTTACTTTTGAGGTAATTTGTTAGATCAAATTTGATCTTAGACAAATTAAATTAATCTAACTTTATTGAGTTAGATTAATTGCAGGTTAGTTTTCGTTAGCGTTGAAATTTATTCATTAATTATGGCAAGTTTGGCAAGCTGCTTGGAACATCCATACTAATTTTTCTTGTTCTTTAATATAGTCACTCATTTGTGATGCAGTACCTTCATCATTAGCGTTATTTGCAAAAGCAAGAATTTCACGTTGTTGATCTAGTAATGTTTTTAGACCTTGTAATGTGCCTGATAAACATTCTTGTGCCTCACTTACTGCAATATCTTCTTTAATTCGAGATATTTTTAAGTATTGGCTGTAAGCATTATTTGGTGTGTAACCTAAAGTTAAAATACGTTCAGCCACCTCATCTACTCTAGCAACTAAATTAGTATAAATTTCTTCAAATTTTGCGTGTAATGCAAAGAAGTTTACGCCTTTAATATTCCAGTGATAGCCTCGTACATTAGTATAGAAAACTTGGTAGGTTGCAAGTAATTCGTTAAGTTTATCGGCTAATTCTGCTGATTGAACTTTATCTAGTCCGATTGATGTTTTTGACATAATAATTTCCTTTTTCTAGTTGAATAATTGAGCTAATGCCCTCCCTTTGATATGGGTATTATACGTTTCTATAATTTGAAGTGAAATTGTTCTATTCAATATAATTGATAGTCTTAGCCTTATTTGTTAAGAAATTGTAATAAATAGAAGCTATCAAATAAGTGATCAAGATCACAGTTTTAATGAATATTTAATCAAACTATCGCGGCTAACAATAAATTTTGATTTAATAAGTACAGTTATAATTTTTAATATTTTTTCTAAGGATATGTTATGCAAGAACTTATTAAGCGCACCTTGCCACAAGATGATGCACTTAATCAAGCTATTGTGAATGAACTTCGTTCACAAAATTGGGCTGGTTTTTTAAATTATTCCCAAGTGCAGCAGCTTTGTCATAATTTTGAACTTACCCCACTAAAATTGGCTATGCACTTGTTGCCACTTGCTGCAAGTTATAGTCATACTGCTATTTCTCATTTTAATGTGGGGGCAATTGCTATTGGCGAACAAGGGGATTTTTATTTCGGCGCGAATCAAGAATTTGCTAATTCAGCCATTCAGCAAACGATTCACGCGGAACAAAGTGCAATTTCTCACGCTTGGTTGCGTAATGAACGCCGTATTTCAGATATGGTGGTCAATTACACGCCGTGCGGACATTGTCGTCAATTTATGAATGAATTGCACGGTGCTGAAAAAATTTCAATTCATTTGCCGCATAGCCAAAATAATCCATTACATTCTTATTTACCGGATGCGTTTGGACCAAAAGATCTCGATATTGCAGCGCATCTTTTGGCGGAAGAAAATCATGATTTAGTTGCTGATCATCAAGATGATTTGGTTAATCAAGCTATTTTAGCAGCAAATCAATCTCATTGTCCTTATTCAAATAGTCCGCACGGCATTGCGATTTTATTTAAAAATGGTGATGTGGTGACAGGACGTTATGCAGAAAACGCCGCATTTAATCCGAGTTTGCCAGCGTTGCAAACCGCACTTAATTTTGCGTATTTAAATGATAGAAAATTGAGTGATATTGAGCGAATTGTGATGGCTGAAAAAGCATTAAAATTGAGCCATAAAACAATGGCTGAAACCTTATTATCCACATTAACTTCGGTAGAATTAGAGTATTATTCTTTGTAAAGATGAAACGCGAGTAAAATAAAAAGGGAATAATTCCCTTTTTTATTTGTTCGCTAAAATTACCGCTCTTTTCGGTGCTTGATAACCTTCAATGGTTTTACTGTGATCGTTTGGATCTAAAAAATCAATCAGGCTTTCATTTTCCAACCAATTAGTTTTACGCTGTTCTTCTAATGTAGTTGTCGCTACATCCACACAACGTACGTTGGTAAAGCCAACTTTTTCTAGCCAGTTAATTAGTGCGGCGACAGAGGGGATAAAATAAACATTTTTCATTTTTGCATAGCGATCTGCTGGTACGAGCACAGTATTTACATCGCCATCCACCACTAATGTTTCTAATACCAATTCACCACCTTTTACCAATTGATTTTTCAATTGGCTTAAATGATCTAATGGCGATTTACGATGATAGAGTACGCCCATTGAAAATACAGTGTCAAATGCCGCTAATGGTTGCATTTGCTCAATACCAAGCGGGATAAGATTTGCTCGACGATCATTATTAAGCAGTTTGCGTACAGCTTCAAATTGGCAAAGGAAAAGCTCGGTAGGATCAATCCCGACCACCATTTTTGCGCCTTCGCCTACCATTCTCCACATATGATAACCGCTGCCACAGCCCACATCTAAAATAGTGCGACCTTGCAGTGGAGCTAAATGAGGAAGAACACGATCCCATTTAAAATCTGAACGCCATTCACAATCTACATGAATGCCGAAAAGATGATAAGGTCCTTTTCGCCACGGCATTAATTGTTTTAAATGATGGATAATTCGTTGTTTTTCACCTTCTGAAAGGGGAAAAGTGCGGTCAGATTTCACCGCACTTTTTAGATCGATTTCATCAGCATGTAAATCTGGTAGAAAATCAACAATTTTGCTCCATTTCGCATAATCGCCATGAGTTTGAGTTTCCCATTCTTTCAATTGGCACGGTAAGGTCTCTAACCAGTCTGATAAATTTGTAGTAGCAATTTGTTGATAAAAAGGGCGAAAGTCGATCATTTTGCTTCCTTATAAGCCTTTTCTGCTTTATCAAAGGTATTAAGAATATCTTGTTCTGGTTTATTGGAAAGTAATGAAATAACAATAATTGCAAGGCTGGCGAAAGCAAAGCCTGGGATCATTTCATATACTTTAAACCAATCAGTATCCGCTGGAACAACTTCTTTCCATGCAAATACTGTCACTGCACCTACAAGCATACCCGCCATTGCGCCCGATGATGTCATTCGTTTCCAGAAAAGAGAGAAAAGTACAACAGGGCCAAATGCACTACCAAAACCAGCCCAAGCGAATTCTACAAGTTTTAATACTTTGCTGTTTTCATCTTGTGCGATCCAGATAGCAAGTGCGGCAATAACTAACACCATAATTCTTCCAAGCCATACGAGCTCTTTTTCTGAAGCCTTAGGGCGAATAAAACCTTTGTAGAAATCTTCTGTGATTGAGCTTGAAGAAATTAATAATTGAGCACTTAATGTACTCATTACAGCGGCTAAAATAGCGGAAAGTAATATGCCCGCGATCCAAGGATTAAATAAAAGTTTAGCAAGTTCAATAAATACTTGCTCTGGTTCATTATTGACTGTGCCTGCAATAGCTGGATTGGCAAAGAAATACGGAATAGCGAATAAGCCAATGCCAATTGCGCCTCCTAAGCAAAGCACCATCCAACCCATACTAATACGACGTGCTTTGATAAGTGATTTGACAGAATCCGCAGCCATAAAGCGTGCTAAAATATGCGGTTGCCCGAAATAGCCTAATCCCCAAGCCGCAAGACTTAATAAACCAAGTGGTGTGGTAGAAGTAAATAAATCCGTGAAATCTTTATTTACGGCAGCCTCAGCTTGTTCTAGTACTGCGGAAAATTGAGCGGTATCGGCGAAACTCAATAACACAAAAACAGGGGTTAAAATTAATGCAAAAATCATTAATGTGGCTTGAATGGTATCTGTCCAGCTTACCGCAAGGAAACCTCCGATGAAGGTGTAAGCAATGGTTGCCGCTGCGCCGTACCAAAGTGCGGTGGAATATTCCACAGAAAATATATTTTGGAATAATTTTGCGCCAGCCACTACACCAGAAGCACAATAAATAGTAAAAAACACTAAAATAATAGTGGCAGAAACAAGTTTTAATAATTTGTGTGATGAACCAAAACGATTGTGAAAATATTCTGGGAGAGTGAGCGCATTATTATTTAATTCTGTATAAACACGCAAACGACCAGCCACTAAAAGCCAGTTAAAATAAGCCCCGATAGTTAAACCAATAGCAATCCAGCCTTCAACTAAGCCTGATAAATATACCGCACCAGGTAAGCCCATTAAAAGCCAACCAGACATATCTGAAGCACCAGCAGACATTGCAGTAACAAAACTGCCTAAACGACGTCCACCGAGAATGTAATCTGATAAATTATTCGTGTAATAATAGGCGAGTACGCCAATCAGCAACATCCCGAAAATATAAATAGTAAAAGTAATAAGAGTTGGGTCGAATCCAAACATTTTATAAGTCCAAAATGGGTTAAAAATTTCAGAAAGGGTGCATTTTACCTTATTTCGGGCTATTATTCTATTTAGACTAAATATTTGATGAAATTTAAGAAATTAGGAATATAAAATGGATGCTGTCGAGTTATTGATGAACGTAACGCCTAACGAAACACGCATTGCGCTAGTCGAAACAGGAATGTTGCGCGAAGTGCATATTGAACGCCAAGCTAAACGAGGAATTGTCGGAAATATTTATAAAGGTCGTGTCACTCGAGTGTTACCAGGAATGCAGTCTGCTTTTGTTGATATTGGTTTGGAAAAAGCGGCTTTTTTACACGCTGCGGACATTGTATCCCATACAGAATGTGTAGATGAAAATGAACAAAAGCAATTTAAAGTTAAGAGCATTTCAGAATTAGTACGAGAAGGGCAGGATATTGTTGTACAAGTGGTGAAAGAGCCGCTAGGTACAAAAGGTGCACGTTTAACAACGGATATCACATTGCCATCACGTCATCTTGTTTTTATGCCTGAAAATAGCCACGTAGGCGTTTCACAACGCATTGAAAGCGAAGAAGAACGCACCCGTTTAAAAGCGTTGGTTGAACCTTTTTGTGATGAACTCGGCGGTTTTATTATTCGTACCGCCACAGAAGGGGCAAGCGAAGAAGAATTACGTCAAGACGCTGAATTTTTAAAACGCTTATGGCGGAAAGTTTTAGAACGTAAATCTAAATATCCAACCAAATCAAAAATTTACGGCGAGCCAGCACTTCCACAACGTATTTTGCGTGATTTTATCGGCACAAACTTAGAAAAAATTCGTATCGACTCTAAACTTTGCTTTGGCGAAGTAAAAGAGTTTACCGATGAATTTATGCCTGAATTAAGCGATAAACTTGTTCTTTATTCTGGTAATCAACCTATTTTTGATGTGTATGGGGTTGAAAATGCGATCCAAACAGCCTTAGATAAACGTGTTAATCTCAAATCGGGCGGCTATTTAATTATCGAGCAAACAGAAGCCATGACCACCATTGATATTAATACAGGCGCATTTGTGGGGCATCGTAATCTAGAAGAAACCATCTTCAATACCAATATTGAAGCAACTAAAGCCATCGCGCAGCAACTCCAACTACGTAATCTTGGTGGCATAATCATTATTGATTTTATTGATATGCAAACAGATGAACATCGCAATCGAGTATTGCAATCTTTATGTGATGCACTTTCTAAAGATCGTATGAAAACTAATGTGAATGGCTTTACGCAATTAGGCCTTGTAGAAATGACTCGTAAAAGAACCCGCGAAAGCCTTGAACACGTGCTATGCGATGAATGTCCAACTTGTCATGGACGTGGTCGGGTGAAAACTGTTGAGACAGTTTGCTACGAAATTATGCGTGAAATTATTCGGGTGTATCATTTATTCAGTAGTGAACAATTTGTTGTTTATGCCTCGCCAGCAGTTTCAGAATATCTTATTAATGAAGAATCTCACGGTTTACTGCCAGAAGTGGAAATGTTTATTGGAAAACGAGTAAAAGTAAAAACAGAACAGTTTTATAACCAAGAACAGTTTGATGTGGTTGTAATGTAAACTCTATTTCAATAAAGTGCGGTAAAAATTTTTGAGATTTTTACCGCACTTTTTATTTATAAAAACAATATTTCCTTTATATTTTATCTATATGACGTAAAATTAGGCGGCTTTAGCTGATACGCCTCCCTCCACTACATCACATTAAAAAGCGGTATCGCCGTGAATGCAGGCAAAAACAGCAAAATTTCCTATCAAATGGGAGCTGGCTGGGTTTGGTAAGCTAAACATTCAAAAAATTACCGCACTTTGTGCATTTATACATCGCCACGATAATTTCGTGGCGGTTTTTTATGGCAAATTTTTACAATCTTTTATTTAAATCTAGTATTTCTATGGCAAGAACAGGAGATGAACCTTTATTTTCCCTTAGATTTGTATAGAATAGCCGAATATTTTTTTATTTTAACGAGAGAAAATGATGAGCCATACAGAGACATCTTTGGGTGCAGAAAATACCCGCACTCACAATTTTATTACCCAAATTATTGATGAAGATTTAGCTTCGGGTAAACATAAAAGCGTTCATACCCGTTTTCCGCCAGAGCCGAATGGCTATTTGCATATTGGTCACGCAAAGTCTATTTGCTTGAATTTTGGCTTGGCAAAAGAATACCAAGGTTTATGTAACCTACGTTTTGACGATACCAATCCAGTAAAAGAAGACGTGGAATATGTAGATTCTATCAAAGCGGATGTGGAATGGTTAGGTTTTAAATGGGAGGGCGAACCGCGTTATGCATCTGATTATTTTGATGCGCTTTATGGCTATGCGATTGAATTGATTAAAAAAGGCTTGGCTTATGTGGATGAGCTTTCTCCAGAAGAAATGCGTGAATATCGTGGTACCTTAACCGAGCCGGGTAAAAACAGCCCATATCGTGACCGCACTATTGAAGAAAACTTAGCGTTATTTGAAAAAATGAAGAACGGTGAGTTTGCAGAGGGGAAAGCAAGTTTACGTGCAAAAATTGATATGGCATCGCCATTTATGGTCATGCGTGATCCAGTAATTTATCGTATTAAATTTGCAAGCCATCACCAAACAGGTGACAAATGGTGCATTTACCCAATGTACGATTTCACTCACTGTATCTCTGATGCCATTGAGCGTATTACACACTCAATCTGTACATTAGAATTCCAAGATAACCGTCGTTTATATGACTGGGTATTGGAAAATATCAGTATTGAGCGTCCATTACCGCATCAATATGAATTCTCACGTTTAAATTTAGAAGGCACTTTAACCTCTAAACGTAAATTATTGAAATTGGTAAATGATGAAATCGTGGATGGTTGGAACGATCCACGTATGCCAACCATTTCAGGTTTACGCCGTCGTGGTTATACACCAGCTTCGTTACGTGAATTTTGTCGCCGTATTGGTGTGACTAAACAAGATAACGTGGTGGAATATTCTGCACTTGAAGCCTGCATTCGTGAGGATTTAAATGAAAATGCACCACGTGCAATGGCAGTGATTGATCCTGTTCGTGTGGTAATTGAAAACTTTGAAAGCGAAGCGGTTTTAACTGCCCCAAATCATCCAAATCGTCCTGAATTAGGGGAACGTCAATTGCCGTTCACGAAAGAGCTTTATATTGATCGCGCAGACTTCCGTGAGGAAGCGAACAAACAATATAAACGCTTAGTATTAGGCAAAGAAGTGCGTTTGCGTAACGCTTATGTGATTAAAGCGGAACGTGTAGAAAAAGATGCAAGTGGCGAAATCACCACGATTTTCTGTACTTACGATCCTGAAACTTTAGGTAAAAATCCAGCAGATGGACGTAAAGTGAAAGGTGTCATTCATTGGGTTTCTGCGGTTAATAATCATCCAGCTGAATTCCGTTTGTATGATCGCTTATTTACTGTGCCAAATCCAGGGGCTGAAGATGATATCGAAAGCGTGTTAAACCCAAATTCTTTAGTGATAAAACAAGGTTTTGTAGAGCAAAGCCTCGCAAATGCAGAAGCAGAGAAAGGTTACCAATTTGAACGTGAGGGTTATTTCTGTGCAGATAGTAAAGATAGCCGTCCTGAACATTTGGTATTTAACTTAACAGTAAGCTTAAAAGAAGGCTTCTAATTTTAATCAACCAAGTGCGGTCAAAACAAACGTGATTTTGACCGCACTTTTTATTTGTATCAACTATGCAATCCAGTATGCAACTTGAACCCAATTTCTGGCAAACCAAATCCCTCCTTGAAATGACCGAATCTGAATGGGAAGCCTTATGTGATGGCTGCGGCAAATGCTGTTATCGCAAATATATTCAAGGGCGAGGTAAACGCCAAAAACTCTATTACACCCGAATTGCTTGTAATCTTTTAGATCTGGAAACAGGAAAGTGCGGTAATTATTCAGAGCGTTTTAACATTGAAACCGATTGCACCAAACTCACCAAAAAGAATTTACCTGATTTTCATTGGCTACCTGATACTTGTGCCTATCGTTTGCTTTATGAAGGAAAAACACTCCCTGAATGGCATCCGCTTATTTCTGGCTCTCCCCATTCTGTAAAAAATGCGGATATTTTGATTAAAAATGGTATCCACGAACGCGATGTGATTGATTGGTTTGAATTTATTATTGACGAAGATCACACTTTTAAATAAAGCCGGTTGTCATCACTTTCAGCTTAGCTATAATCCCTAACAAGAGTTATATAGTTGTGATATGGTGTCTATGCAAATCTCGGATTCTCTCAAACAAAAAGCAGAAAAATGCGGAATCGCGCTTTCTCATTATGATATTGATGGGCATCTTATTTTTGCGGATGAAAAGACGGTTTTAACTTTTGTTGAGCTTTTGCAGCCTCCGCCAAAAGCGAAAGGACAGTTTGACGATGTACTGGCTGCATTTGAAAATGAACCGATTGATTATCGACTCAATCGTCTAGATCTCCCACCATCTGCGGAATATCGTTATCAGCTGATTGATGAATCTAATGCTATTCTGTTAGAAAAAATACTTTCAAATTTATCCGCACTTTCTTTGCCTCCACTTCCTTTTGGCTATTATCAATTATCTATTTTTTCTGACACTGAACAGTATCGCGTTCGTTTACTTATTTCTCCTAAAACAGCTTTTCAAGCATCCGTATTAAAAAATAAAAAAGTGTGGGGCGTGAATGTGCAACTTTACAGTTTACGCTCAGAACAAAACTGGGGGATTGGCGATTTTGGCGATTTGGCTGCTTTGATTGAACAAAGTGCAAAATTAGGCGCAGATTATGTGGGAATTAATCCATTACATTTGCCATATCCTGCTGTGCCAAATTGGGCTAGCCCTTATAGTTCATCTTCCCGTCGTTGGTTGAATTTCTTATATTTGACCATTCCTGATTTACCCGAATTTAAGCGTTGCCGTTCAGTACAAAATTGGTTTAAGCGTGAGGATATTCAAGCAAAAATTGCTGCTTTACGTGAAAGTGATTGCGTCGATTATTCTTCAATTTTGGCTTTAAAATTAACCGCACTTGAGTCCCTGTTTGATTTCTTTCAGCGTAGTCAATCCGCTGAAATTGTGACACGTCGAAAAATCTTTGCTGATTATTTAAAAAACAAAGGTGAACCTTTGTTGTTACAGGGTTTATTTAATGTCTTGGATTTGCAAGAACACGCCGATCATCAAGCAGAAGAAAATACCATCGGTTGGCTTGGCTGGCATAAGGAATGGCAATATTTAAGTGCGGTAAAAAGAAAAGCCCTATTAAAAACACACCATGAGCAAATCCAATTTTTTGCTTGGTTGCAATGGCTTATAGAAGAACAACTTTCCGCATTACAAAATCTTTGTAAACAGTCTGGTATGAAGTTGGGTATTTATGGCGATTTAGCGGTGAATAGTTCTCGTGGCAGTGCTGATGTATGGAGCGATCCTGATTTATATTGTGTAAATGCCTCTATTGGCGCACCGCCCGATCCGTTAGGCCCTGTAGGACAAAATTGGAATTTGCCACCTTATAATCCAACCGTGCTAAAAGCACGTGGCTTTACACCATTTATCGATATGCTACGTGCCAATATGCAATATTTCGGTGTGCTTCGCATCGATCATGTTATGGGCTTATTTCGTTTGTGGTGGATTCCAAAAGGAAAAACTGCGGCTGACGGTGCTTATGTGCATTATCCTTTTGATGAATTAATGGCGATTCTTGCCATTGAAAGTGTACGCAATGAATGTTTGATTATTGGTGAAGATCTCGGCACTGTGCCTGATGAAGTGAGGTGGAAATTAAACGAGTTTCAAATTTTCTCTTATTTTGTATTGTATTTCGCCCAACGAAATGGCGAATTTCCTCGTATATCTGATTATCCTCGAAATGCTTATGCCACTATTGGTACACATGATGTTCCCTCATTACAAAGTTTTTGGCATTGCCGTGATTTAGAATTATTTAATCAACTCGGTATTCTGAATGGGGAAGTGCTCAAGCAAAAATATGATCAACGTGTTATGGATAAACAAGCCTTATTAAATAGTTTACATCGTGATAATTATTTACCGCCGCATTATGAAGGCGATGCGCTTTCTATGGCGATGCACGATCATTTAAACCGAATGATCCATTATTATTTAGCGGAAAGTAACAGCCGATTGATTGGTGTGCAATTAGAAAATTTACTTAGCCAAGAAATCAGTTTTAATTTACCGGGCACCTCAAATGAATACCCAAACTGGTGCAAGAAACTTGCTCAACCGTTAGCGTTTATTTTTAGCAATGAAGCTTTAAAAACGTTCTTTGTGCAAATTAACCAAGGGCGAAATGTATAAGGAGTAAATATGACAACCGCAGTAACACAAGCAATTATTGATGGTTTTTTTGATGCGAGCAATGGTGATCCTTTTGCTACGCTAGGTATGCACGAAACTGAGCGCGGAATTGAAATTCGTACGTTATTGCCAGATGCCAATCGAGTGGTGGTGATTGAGCGTGAAAGTGGTAAAGAAATAACGGAACTGGATTGTGTCGATGAGCGTGGATTTTTTGTTGGTGTTATTCCAAATTGTCGTCAATTTTTTGCTTATCAATTACAGGTTTTTTGGGGTAATGAAGCACAAATTATCGAAGATCCTTATCGTTTTCATCCAATGATTGACGATTTAGAACAATGGCTACTTTCTGAAGGATCTATGCTTCGCCCATATGAAGTGCTTGGTGCACATTTTATGGAATGTGATGGTGTGAGCGGGGTGAATTTCCGCTTGTGGGCACCTAATGCAAGACGAGTTTCTATTGTAGGTGATTTCAACTATTGGGATGGTCGCCGTCATCCTATGCGTTTTCATCTAAAAAGTGGTGTATGGGAGCTATTTTTACCAAAAGCCAGTTTAGGACAGCTCTATAAGTTTGAATTAATTGATTGTCATGGCAATCTTCGTTTGAAAGCCGATCCCTTTGCCTTTAGTTCGCAACTTCGCCCTGATACAGCATCGCAAGTGAGTGCATTACCAAATGTGGTCGAAATGACGGAACAACGTCGTCAAGCAAATCAAGCGAATCAACCGATTTCCATTTATGAAGTGCATTTAGGATCTTGGCGTCGTAATTTAGAAAACAATTTTTGGCTAGATTACGATCAAATTGCTGATGAATTAATTCCTTATGTAAAAGAGATGGGCTTTACCCATATAGAATTTTTACCGCTTTCTGAATTTCCGTTTGATGGTTCTTGGGGTTATCAACCACTTGGGCTTTATTCGCCAACCAGTCGCTTTGGTTCACCTGAAGCCTTCCGCCGTTTAGTAAAACGTGCTCACGAAGCAGGCATCAACGTGATTTTAGATTGGGTGCCAGGGCATTTCCCAAGTGATACGCATGGTTTAGTCGCATTTGATGGCACAGCTTTGTATGAGCATGAAGACCCTCGCGAAGGCTATCATCAAGATTGGAATACCTTGATTTATAACTATGGGCGTAATGAGGTCAAAAATTTCTTATCCAGTAATGCACTGTATTGGCTTGAACGTTTTGGCGTAGATGGTATTCGCATGGATGCTGTGGCTTCAATGATCTACCGCGATTACAGCCGTGCGGAGGGCGAGTGGATTCCAAACCAATACGGCGGACGTGAAAATTTAGAAGCCATCGAGTTTCTAAAACACACCAACTGGAAAATTCACAGCGAAATGGCGGGGGCAATTTCTATTGCGGAGGAATCTACCTCTTTTGCAGGCGTAACCCACCCAAGCGAAAACGGCGGCTTGGGCTTCAATTTCAAATGGAATATGGGCTGGATGAACGATACGCTGGCTTATATGAAGCTTGACCCCATTGACCGCCAATATCATCACAACAAAATGACCTTTGGAATGGTATATCAATACAGCGAAAATTTTGTGCTACCACTTTCTCACGATGAAGTGGTTCACGGTAAATATTCACTTCTTGGCAAGATGCCAGGTGATACGTGGCAAAAATTCGCTAACTTGCGTGCATATTACGGTTATATGTGGGGCTACCCAGGCAAAAAATTACTCTTTATGGGGAATGAATTTGCCCAAGGTCGTGAGTGGAATTACGAAGAAAGTTTGGACTGGTTCTTGCTTGATGAAAATATTGGCGGAGGCTGGCATAAAGGCGTATTGAAGCTGGTTAAAGACCTCAATCAAATTTATCAAAAAAATCGACCGCTCTTTGAGCTCGACAACTCCCCAGAGGGTTTCGATTGGCTTGTCGTTGATGATGCGGCAAATTCTGTGTTCGCCTTTGAACGTCGCAGTTCAAACGGAGAACGTATTATTGTCGTCAGTAACTTTACCCCTGTGCCTCGCCACAATTACCGCATCGGCGTGAATGTTGCAGGAAAATACGAAGAAATTTTAAATACCGATTCGATGTATTACGAAGGTTCAAACGTGGGCAATTTTGGTTGTGTCGCAAGTGAAAAAATCGAAAGCCACGGACGAGAAAATTCGATTTCAGTGTCCATTCCGCCGTTAGCAACAGTTTATTTGAGATTGAAGGCGAAATAATCCGAATAGATAAATTGTAGGGGCGAATTACATTCGCCCTGATAAACCACCGATGTTTTTGGGCAAATGTAATTTGCCCCTACAAAAGCGATAAAAATATGTTCAAAATCTACAACAATGGCAATCCTATTCCAATGGGATACTCACAAGCGGTCGAAAACAACGTGCAAATTACCAATTTCGCCCTGTTTTCCGCTGCGGCAATAGGCGTAGAACTTTGCCTTTTTGACGAACAAAATCAAGAAACACGCTTGCCGATGGTGCGTACTGAAAATGTGTGGCATTTGGCGGTAACTGGCGTGAAAACTGGTACGGAATATGGATTTCGTATTCACGGCGAATATGCCAACCCGAATAAATTAATGCTCGATCCCTATGCGAAAGCCGTGAATGGTAAACCTGATTTAAGTAGCGAAGAAAGTTGTTCTTGGTTCTTGCTTTCGGATAATCGCGACAACGCGCATCTTGCCCCAAGAGCGGGTGTGATTTCGGAAGATTTTAATTGGGAAAATGATACTTTACCCAATACGCCTTGGGCTGAAACCATTGTGTATGAATTACACGTTAAAGGGTTTAGCCAGTTAAACGAGAAAATCCCTGCGGCGTTGCGTGGTACTTATACTGGATTAGCACATCCTGTGAATTTGGCGTATTTGAAAGAATTAGGCGTAACTGCGGTGGAGTTGCTGCCTGTAAATTTCCATATAAATGAACCGCACTTACAGGCACGAGGCTTACAAAATTATTGGGGATACAATCCCTTAGCGATGTTTGCGGTAGAACCTAAATATGCGGCAACAAATAATCCATTAGCTGAATTTAAAGCGACGGTAAAGGCGTTTCACAATGCGGGTATTGAAGTTATCTTAGATGTGGTGTTTAACCATTCTGCAGAATCAGAGCAAACTTACCCAACATTCTGCCAGCGTGGTATTGATGATCAAACTTACTATTGGCGCAACGATCAAGGGCGTTATATCAATTGGACAGGCTGCGGCAATATGCTCAATTTATCCTCTGATGTAGGGCGAAAGTGGGTGGTGGATTGCCTGCGTTATTGGGTGGAGCAATGCCACATTGATGGATTCCGTTTTGATTTAGCCACTGTTTTAGGGCGTGATACACCTGATTTCAATTCGTCAGCTCAGCTTTTTACTGACATAAAAAATGAGCCAAGTTTACAAAATATTAAATTGATTGCCGAGCCTTGGGATATTGGACATTACGGTTATCAAGTCGGCAATTTCCCAAGTTATTTTGCCGAATGGAACGACCGATTCCGCGATGATCTCTGCCGTTTCTGGCTATGGAAAAGTGGCGAAATTGGTGCATTTGCAGAACGTTTTGCAGGTTCTAGCGATTTATTTAAGAAAAATGACCGCTTGCCACATACTACACTTAATTTTATTACCGCTCACGATGGTTTTACGCTTAAAGATTTAGTGAGTTATAACCAAAAACATAACGAAACGAATGGCGAAGAAAATCGTGATGGTCGCAATGAAAATTACAGTTATAACCATGGAGTAGAAGGTTCTACAGAATCCCTTTCTGAACCGCAAAAAAGTGCGGTGGAAAATAACCGCACTTTTGCACAAAGCGGATTATTAATGAGTTTATTGCTGGCGAATGGTACACCTATGTTGTTAGCTGGCGATGAGTTCGGCAACACTCAATATGGTAACAATAATGCTTATTGCCAAGATAACGAGATTACTTGGCTGAAATGGGCAAATTTTAACGAAGAATTATTTGAACTGACCAAACAAACGATTGCACTTCGTAAGCAAATTGGCAGTTTAAATAAAGATCAATGGTGGTCGGATGAGAATGTGCAATGGCTTAACATTGCAGGCGAACCGATGACAGTTGAAGATTGGCAAAATCAACAAACCAAAGCATTACAGGTGGTTTTAGACAATCGTTGGCTTTTGTTGATTAATGCCAAAGCCGAAGGTCAAATGTTTCACTTGCCTAATGGGAAATGGAAGCCCCAAATCGGCACACATAATGTAACCCTTGAAGCACAACAAGCCGAACTTAGTTCAATGGGCTTTTGTATGCTGAATGACGAATAACAATAAGACTATGGAGATCCTTATGAAATCTGGCGACCTTAACAAATATGATTTAGTTAAAAACACTTTGGTGCTTGTTCTCGCAGGTGGACGTGGTTCACGTTTACACGAATTGACAGATAAACGTGCAAAACCAGCGCTTTATTTTGGTGGTAATCGTCGCATTATCGATTTTGCACTTTCTAATTGTATTAATTCAGATTTAAACCGAATTGGGGTAGTTACTCAATATGCGGCACACTCCTTGCTTCGTCATTTGCAAACAGGCTGGTCTTTCTTACCGCAAGAGCGTGGCGAATTTGTCGATATGTTGCCAGCTCGTCAGCAAATTGACGATTCTACTTGGTATCGTGGCACGGCGGATGCGGTATATCAAAATATGGCTATTATTAAAAATCACTATCGCCCGAAATATATTTTGATCTTAGCGGGCGACCATATTTACAAACAAGATTACAGCGTGATGTTAATGGATCACGTCAATAGTGGGGCAAAATGTACTGTTGGTTGCATTGAAGTGCCCCGTTCTGAAGCACACGAATTTGGCGTAATGGCTGTAAACGAAAACTTGAAAGTAAAAGCTTTCGTGGAAAAACCAAAAGATCCGCCAGCAATGGTGGGTAAACCTGATGTTTCGCTTGCCTCAATGGGGATTTATGTGTTTGATGCGGATTATCTTTATAAAATGCTTGAGCAGGAAGTTAATACCCCGCAAACTAGCCATGATTTCGGTAAAGATGTATTGCCAAAATGTTTAGAAGAAGGCGCGCTTTATGCTCACCCATTTAGCCGTTCTTGCATGGGACGCAACACCGAGGGCGAAATTTACTGGCGTGATGTAGGGACACTTGATAGCTTCTGGCAATCTAATATCGACTTAGTCTCTGAAAATCCACAATTAGATATTTACGATCAAAGCTGGCCAATTCGTGGTAATCCTATTCAGGCTTATCCATCAAAATTTTTCTACAAACACTCCAATGTGCACCCTGTAGATAACTCATTGATTGGCGGCGGTTGTGTGATTACCGATGCGTCGATCAGCAATTCTGTGTTATTCGACCACATTAAAATTGATGCATTTTCAAAAGTGGATCACTGCGTGGTGTTACCACAAGTTAAAATCGGTAAAAATTGTGTGTTGAAAAATTGTATTATCGACCGCGAATGTGAAATTCCTGATGGTATGCAAATTGGTGTGGATATGGAAGAAGATAAACAACGCTTCCGTATTAGCTCAACAGGTAAAGTGATTCTTGTGACCTCGAAAATGTTAAAGATACTTGAGGGACAAGAGATTGGCGAAGAAGGACATTTAGATTAGTTAGGAAAAGTGCGGTCAAAATTAACCGCACTTTATGAACCTCCTCTTTAGCAAAGAGGGCGGCTGATCGAGCATTATTCATATTTATAGGGAAAATAAAAAACTCAATGAAAATACTACACGTTTGTTCGGAACTCTATCCGCTCTTAAAAACAGGTGGGCTTGCCGATGTTTTAGGGGCATTACCCCAAGCACAGAACCAAATCGGGCTAGATGCCCGCGTTTTATTGCCTGCTTATCCAGCTATTTCAGCAGGTATTCCGAATACTCAAGTGGTTGCCGAATTTGATAACTTCGCTGGGCACGTGGTGTTGCGTTATGGAGAATATAATGGTGTCGGGATCTATTTGATTGACTCACCGCACTTATACGGTCGCGAAGGCAATCCTTATCACGATGCCTATTACAATGACTACGGCGACAACTACAAACGTTTTGCTTTGCTCGGTTGGGTGGGGGCAGAATTAGCCACAGGTTTAGACAACTGGTGGCGTGCGGAAGTGGTACACGCTCATGATTGGCACGCAGGCTTATGTGCAGCATATCTGTTCAACAAAGGTCGCCCTGCGAAATCGGTGTTCACTATTCATAACTTAGCGTATCAAGGGCAGTTTTCTTATCATCATTTGTATGAAATCGGCTTGCCAACAGGAATGTTCCACGTAGAAGGCTTGGAATTATTTGGGCAGATTTCTTACTTGAAATCAGGCTTGTTCTATTCCGATGCAAGTACGGCGGTAAGTCCAACTTATGCCCAAGAAATCACAACACCAGAATTTGCCTACGGCTTGCAAGGCTTGCTTTCTGGCTTAAAAGCTCAAGGTCGTTTGGTGGGGATATTAAACGGCGTGGACGAAAATATTTGGCATCCGAACGTGGATCAATACATCCCACACCATTACAAGCTGAAATATATGGCAGGCAAAAAGAAAAACAAAGCCGAACTGCAAGCCTATTTCAATTTGCCACAAGATGAATCTGCCTTGGTATTTGTGATGGTTACCCGTTTAACCGAGCAAAAAGGTGTTGATTTATTAATCGAATGTGCAGACGAAATCGTCAAACAAGGCGGTCAGTTGATGATTTTAGGTTCTGGCGCACCGCACTTTGAACAAGGTATTCGTGAGCTTGCCGCCCAATATCCAGACAATATTGCAGTAAAAATAGGCTATGATGAAGCCCTTTCGCATTTAATGGTGGCAGGTGGTGATGTAATTTTAGTGCCAAGCCGTTTTGAGCCTTGTGGCTTAACCCAACTTTATGGTTTGCAATATGGCACACTGCCACTAGTTCGTAAAACGGGTGGTTTAGCGGATACGGTGGTAGATAGCACTTCAGAAAGCATCAAAGCTCGCACCGCAACAGGTTTTGTGTTTGAACAGGCAACGGCAGATGATTTACGCCGCACCCTTCAGCACGCATTTTCAATTTGGAAGAAACCAAGAGCTTGGTCAATGATACGCACGGATGCAATGGAACAAGACTTCAGCTGGCGTAAGGCTGCAGAGCAATATAGAACACTTTATGAACGCTTGTAGTTTTATTCGTAAACTTTCTTAACAATCACACCGCTTGTGAAAGAATATTTTGCAAGCGGTGTGGTTGTGCTTGTTTTTTGCAAAGATAAGCATAAAATTCGAACTACTTTTGTAGGCTGTGTGAACAATATTCATACACGCAAAGAGCGGTCAAATTTTGATTGATTTTTGCAAACGTGCGTGAATTTTGCAAATTCACACACCCTACGTTAATCATTTCTTAGCATTCTAATAGAGGTTTTACCTATGATAATGGATAACTTTGATTCTCCATTCCAATATAATCGTCCTGAAATGACCGTTGAAGCGATTAAAAAATCAATCGTTTACAAACTCATTTTCTTAATCGGTCGTTCTCCACGTGAAGCCAGCCAACGCGATTGGCTCAATGCAACACTTCACGCTGTGCGTGATTTAGTAACAGAGGGTTGGATCACTACTGCTCGCCAAACTCGAGCAGAAGATTCTCGCCGTGTTTACTACCTTTCAATGGAATTTTTAATCGGGCGTACCCTTTCTAATGCGATGATTGCAGAAGGCATTTATGGATTAGCACAAGAAGCACTTTCTGAATTAAATGTGGATTTAGAAGAAGTTTTAGAAAAAGAAGTTGATCCTGGCTTGGGTAATGGTGGTTTAGGTCGTTTGGCTGCTTGCTTTATGGATTCTATCGCAACGCTTGGTTTACCAGGTATGGGTTACGGTATTCGTTATGAATATGGTATGTTCCGCCAAAAAATTGAAAACGGTCAGCAAGTCGAGCGTCCAGATGCGTGGCTTGAAAAAGGGGCACCTTGGGAGTTTATTCGTCCATCTAAACGCTTTACCGTAGAATTTGGTGGAAACATTCATTTCGAAGGCAAAAAATGCATTTGGCAAGATACCGAAAAAGTAACCGCACTTGCTTACGACCAAATGATCCCGGGTTATCAAAATAATTCTGCTGCGACATTACGTTTATGGTCGGCACACGCAGGCGAAGTGTTTAATCTTGCCGACTTCAACCGTGGCGAACATTTAGCCGCATTAGAAGAGCACTCCGCAAATAAAAATTTATCACGTGTGCTTTACCCTGATGATTCTACTTGGAATGGTCGAGAATTACGTTTACGTCAAGAGTATTTCTTAGTCTCTGCATCGCTTCAAGATATTTTACGCCGTCACAAACGCACCCACGATAGCCTTGAAAACTTGGCGGATAAAGTGGCGATCCACTTGAACGATACCCACCCAGCGTTAGCAATTCCTGAATTAATGCGTATTTTAGTGGACGATGAAGGTTTCGAGTGGAAAAAAGCGTGGGAGATGACGCGTAACATTTTCTCTTACACCTGCCATACTTTAATGTCCGAAGCGTTAGAAACTTGGCCTGTGGAAATGATGGCGAAAATCTTACCACGTCATTTACAGATGATTTTTGAAATTAACGATCACTTCTTAGAATATGTCCGCACTTATGTGACAACTGACAACGATTTTATCCGCCGTGTTTCTCTTATCGAAGAAGGCTACCAACGCAAAGTGCGTATGGGCTGGCTATCCGTGGTAGGTTCACACAAAATCAACGGGGTTGCCGAAATCCATTCTGATTTAATGGTAACATCCACTTTCGCAGATTTCGCTCGCATTTTCCCAGAACGTTTTACCAACGTAACAAACGGTATCACACCGCGTCGTTGGTTAGCCGTGGCGAACCCACAATTAGCCGCATTGTTTGATAAATATATCGGCTCAGAATGGCGTTGCGATTTAAGCCAAATCGAAAAACTCAAACCGTTCGCACAAGAAAAAGCATTTAAAGAAGCTGTCGCTGACATTAAATTTGCCAATAAAGTGAAATTGGCGGAATACGTAAAACGCGAGTTAGGGGTAGAGCTTGATCCGCATGCTTTATTTGACGTGCAAGTAAAACGTATTCACGAATACAAACGCCAAATGTTGAACGTATTACATATTATCGATCGCTACAATGAAATGCTTGCCAACCCTGAAAAAGATTGGCAACCTCGCGTATTTATTTTAGCAGGTAAAGCGGCTTCGGCTTATTATGCGGCGAAACAAACCATTCACTTAATCAATGATGTGGCAAATGTAATCAACAACGATGAACGTTTGAAAGGCCGCTTGAAAGTGGTGTTCATCCCGAACTACAGCGTAAGCCTTGCACAGTTGATTATTCCTGCAGCAGATATTTCTGAGCAAATATCCCTTGCCGGCACAGAGGCTTCTGGAACTAGTAATATGAAATTTGCCTTAAATGGCGCATTGACACTCGGTACACTTGACGGTGCGAACGTAGAGATCTTGGAAAACGTGGGAGAAGATAATATCTTTATTTTCGGCAACACTGTGGAACAAGTTGAGCAACTTCGTCGAGAAGGGTATCGTTCATTTGAATACTATCAAAACGATGCTCAATTACGCACAGTCGTGGATCAAATTATTGAGGGTAAATTCTCACCAGAAGATCCTCAACGTTATCATCAACTATTACAAGGCTTGCAATACCACGATTATTATCAAGCTTTTGCTGATTTCCGTAGTTATGTAGAAACCCAAAAAGCCGTAGATGAAAAATACAAACAATGCGACCAATGGATTGAAAGCACTATTCAAAATATCGTGAATATGGGCTTCTTCTCATCTGACCGCACAATTAAAGAGTATGCGGAGAGAATTTGGAAAGTTGAGCCTGTTCAATTAGGTGATTAATAATAAAATTAAAAGCACCACAAGTTTTTTACTTGTGGTGTTTTTTTATGGAAAGTGCGGTAAATTTTTGAGATGTTTTTTATGTGGGATTTTTCGTGATCCCTATCACAATATCTTGTAAAACCACTTAAAAACGTTACCTATTTTCATTCAATTAATGATACATTTGCATCCGTTTGACTTTTTGTCATTTTAACGATGAATAGACGAAGGTTTGTTCATTAATCTCATCAACCCAATCATCAATCAGAGGGAAACAGTATGTTAATTGGTGTACCTAGAGAGCTGCTTGAGAATGAGAGCCGTGTGGCGGCAACGCCGAAAACGGTTCAGCAAATATTGAAATTGGGCTTTGACGTGATCGTGGAACACGATGCAGGTTTTAAAGCTAGTTTTGAAGATCAAGCATTTTTAGAAGCGGGCGCGAAGATCGGTACGTCGGCTGAAATTTGGCAATCGGATATTATCTTCAAAGTAAATGCACCGACAGATGAAGAAATCGCTCAAATGAAGGAAGGGGCAACTCTCGTGAGCTTTATTTGGCGCATGCAAAATCCTGAGTTAATGAAAAAACTCACCGCGAAGAAAATTAATGTGTTAGCAATGGATGCGGTGCCTCGTATTTCTCGTGCGCAAGCATTGGATGCGCTTTCTTCTATGGCGAATATTTCTGGTTATCGTGCTGTCATTGAAGCTGCGCATGAATTCGGTAGCTTCTTTACTGGACAAATTACTGCTGCAGGTAAAGTTCCACCAGCAAAAGTGTTGGTAATTGGTGCGGGTGTGGCTGGTTTGGCGGCAATTGGTGCAGCAAATAGCCTTGGGGCGATTGTTCGTGCTTTTGACTCTCGTCCTGAAGTGAAAGAGCAAGTTCAGAGTATGGGCGCGAGCTTCTTAGAAATTGATTTCAAAGAAGAAGGTGGCAGTGGCGATGGTTATGCGAAAGTGATGTCGGAAGAATTTAACCGTCGTGCGATGGAGCTTTACGCAGAACAAGCTAAAGAAGTCGATATTATTATTACTACGGCAGCCATTCCGGGTAAACCAGCGCCTCGTTTAATCACCAAAGAAATGGTGGATTCAATGAAACCAGGTTCGGTGATTGTGGATTTAGCGGCTGCAACTGGCGGTAACTGTGAATATACGCAAGCAGGGAAAGTTGTTACAACTGAAAACCAAGTGAAAGTGATTGGTTATACAGATTTCCCAAGCCGTTTACCAACGCAATCGTCTCAACTTTATGGCACAAACTTAGTCAATTTATTAAAACTTTTGTGCAAAGAGAAAGATGGCAATATCAATATTGATTTTGAAGATGTGGTTCTTCGTGGTGTAACCGTTGTTCGTGATGGGGAAGAAATTCCACCAGCACAAATTCAAGTGTCTGCACAACCAAAACAAGAAACCAAACCTGCACCAGTGGCAGAGAAAAAAGAATCTAAACCAACAGATCCTCGTGTGAAATACGGTGTGATGGCAGGTGTTGGCGTGTTATTCCTTTGGTTAGCTTCTGTGGCACCAGCTGCATTTTTATCACATTTCACCGTATTTGTTTTAGCTTGTGTGGTGGGTTATTACGTGGTTTGGAATGTTAGCCATGCACTTCACACACCATTAATGGCAGTAACAAATGCAATTTCAGGCATTATTATTGTAGGTGCGTTATTACAAATTCGTCAGCCAACAGGCAATCTATTTATCGATGCGTTAGCTTTTGTGGCGATTTTGGTGGCAAGCATCAATATTTTTGGTGGTTTCCGTGTCACACAACGTATGTTAGCAATGTTTAGAAAAGGTTAAGGAGCGCACAATGTCTGAAGGTTTAGTACAGGCTGCGTATATTTTAGCAGCATTACTTTTCATTATGAGCTTGGCAGGACTTTCTAAACATGAAACTGCTAAAGCGGGTTGTTGGTTCGGTATTGTTGGTATGACAATTGCCCTTATCGCAACAATTTTTGGTCCTCATTCTGAAGGAACATTTTGGATCATTATTGCGATGATCATTGGTGGAGTAATCGGTGTTCAACGTGCATTAAAAGTAGAAATGACTGAAATGCCAGAACTTGTGGCGATTCTTCACAGTTTCGTCGGTTTAGCAGCTGTACTCGTTGGCTTTAATAGCTATGGTTTACACCACGAGGCGTTAATGCCAGAAGGATTAGATGCAGCAGCACAAGCCGCATTTGTAGCTGAACAAGCAGTATTAACGAATATTCATAATGTTGAAGTATTTTTAGGTATTTTTATCGGTGCCGTAACTTTCACTGGTTCTGTTGTCGCATTTGGTAAATTAAGCGGAAAAATTAATTCAAAAGCATTAATGTTACCGCATCGCCATAAATTAAATTTAGCCGCACTTGTGGTATCTGCATTATTGATGGTTGCATTCTTGAATAATCCAGAAAGCATTTTCCCTGTGTTATTAATGACAGCAATTGCGCTTGCATTTGGATGGCACTTAGTGGCATCAATCGGTGGGGCAGATATGCCAGTTGTGGTATCAATGCTTAACTCATATTCAGGTTGGGCAGCAGCTGCGGCAGGTTTTATGTTGAATAATGATTTGCTGATCGTTACAGGTGCGCTTGTTGGTTCTTCTGGTGCAATTCTTTCTTACATTATGTGTAAAGCGATGAACCGTTCATTTGTGAGCGTCATTGCTGGTGGTTTTGGTAACGATGTTCAAGTTTCTTCAAGCGAAGAACAAGGCGAACACCGTGAAACTACCGCGGAAGAAGTGGCTGAATTGTTGAAAAATGCAAGTTCTGTGATTATCACGCCGGGATATGGTATGGCTGTTGCACAAGCACAATATCCAGTCGCTGATATTACGGCAAAATTGCGTGAACGTGGTGTGAACGTTCGTTTTGGTATTCACCCTGTTGCAGGACGTTTACCGGGCCACATGAACGTGCTTTTAGCTGAAGCGAAAGTGCCTTACGATGTCGTACTTGAAATGGATGAAATCAATGATGATTTCGCTGATACCGATGTGGTATTGGTTATAGGTGCGAACGATACGGTAAACCCAGCGGCGATGGAAGATCCAAATAGCCCAATCGCGGGAATGCCTGTGTTAGAAGTATGGAAAGCACAAAATGTGATTGTGTTCAAACGTTCAATGGCAGTGGGTTACGCTGGCGTACAAAATCCATTATTCTTCAAAGAGAATACGCAAATGCTCTTTGGTGATGCAAAAGATCGTGTTGAAGATATCTTAAAAGCATTATAAAAAACACGTATAAAAATAACCGCACTTGGGGTTGCTTAAGTGCGGTATTTTTATTTATAGCATTTAAATATTATCTTCATGATTTTCCAAAATTTCTGAACACAAGCCTAAGCCAGATAAAAATTCAATAAATGCCCGTACTTTTATTGGTAAATGTCTTCTGTTTGGATAGACCACATGAATTTCTAATTTTTGTTGTTTATATTCTGGTAATATTTCAATAAGCTCGCCTTTTTCAAAGGCTCTACCTAAAATAAATTTTGGTAAATTAGCAATACCTAGTCCCGCTTTTGCCATATTTAATAAGGCAAAACCGCTATTGCTTACCACTTTGGATTGGATTTTGAAACGTTGGGTTTGATTTATACGTGAACCAACCCAATTTACCTGATTCATTGCATTTTTATAAAGCAAGCCATTGTGATGTTCTAAATCATCAGGCGTTTGTGGAATACCATTCGTTTCAAGATAATTAGGCGACGCTGCAAAATGAACAGTAGTAGTTCCTATTTTACGTGAAACCAACGAGCTATCTTCCATATAACCAATACGAAGAGCAAGATCATAGCTTTCGGATAATAAATCGATTTTCTTATCATTAAATTCAACTTCAATATGCAAATGAGGATGCTTAGCCATAAAAGTGGGTAAATTTGGTGCAATAAAAAGTAAACCAAAATCACGAGGAACGGAAATCAGTAAATTTCCTTGTAATGAACTGGTAAGGTGGGTAATACTGGAATCTGCTTCATCTAAATCAAGCAAAATGCCTTGGCAGCGTTGATAATACATCATTCCAGCTTCAGTAGGCATAATTTTTCTGGTGGTACGTTGTAACAATCGTGTTTTTAAATGTTCTTCTAATTGTGAAACTAATTTGCTTGCCATCGCCACAGAAATATTTTGTTGCTTTGCTGCCAATGTAAAACTTTGGGTTTCAATGACTTTGCAGAAAATAGAAATCGCGTTGAGTTTATCCATTTATAGACCTTTTTTGAAAAAATGCTTGATTTTGCCAACATAACTTTGCACTATACCGCCAATTTTACAAAATTCTAGTGATATTAGGTAATCAAATGAGTAAATCCTTGGTGATTGTGGAGTCGCCAGCAAAAGCAAAAACTATTAATAAGTATTTAGGTAGCCAATATGTCGTGAAATCGAGCGTTGGACATATTCGTGATTTGCCGACGGTTGGTTCTAGTACAGGTGAAAAAGCTAAACCAATTTCAACCAAAGGTATGGATGCCGAAGAAAAAGCAAAAATTAAGGCAGAAAAGGAACGTAACGCCTTAGTTAAACGTATGGGTATTGATCCTTATCACGATTGGAAAGCAAATTATCAGATTCTGCCTGGTAAAGAAAAAGTGGTTTCCGAATTAAAGTCGCTTGCTAAAAAAGCAGATCACATTTATCTCGCAACCGACTTGGATAGAGAAGGGGAAGCGATTGCGTGGCATTTACGTGAAGTGATTGGTGGTAACGATGATCGTTTTAGTCGCGTGGTGTTTAACGAAATTACTAAAAATGCCATTAAACAGGCTTTTGAAAAGCCTGAACAATTAAATATGGATCGAGTTAATGCCCAACAAACTCGTCGTTTTTTAGATAGAGTAGTGGGCTTTATGGTGTCACCATTACTTTGGAAAAAAGTGGCACGCGGGCTTTCTGCTGGTCGAGTTCAATCGGTTGCGGTTAAATTATTAGTCGAACGCGAGCGTGAAATTAAAGCGTTCCAGCCTGAAGAATATTGGGAAGTTGCCGTCCTTACGAATAATCAAAATAAACAAGCTATACGCTTGGATGTTACGGATTATAAAGGCAAGAAATTTGATCCAAAAAATCAAAAAGAAGCACAAAGTGCGGTAGATTTTCTGAATGTTTCAGATTACGTTGTCACAGATTTGGAAACTAAGCCAACAAGTTCTCGCCCTCGAGCACCATTTATTACATCAACACTTCAACAAACGGCAAGTACTCGCTTGGGATTTGGCGTTAAGAAGACAATGATGTTAGCCCAACGTTTATATGAAGCGGGTTACATTACTTATATGCGTACGGATTCAACCAATTTGAGTCAAGATGCGCTGAATATGGCGCGTAGCTATATTGAAAATCATTTTGGTGCACAATATTTACCAGAAAAACCAAATTTCTATTCTAGTAAAGAAAATGCGCAAGAGGCGCATGAGGCTATTCGTCCATCGGATATTCGAGCATTGCCTGAATCTTTAGAGGGAATGGAAAAAGATGCGGTACGCCTTTATGATTTAATTTGGCGTCAATTCTTAGCATGTCAAATGCCACCTGCACAATATGATAGTAGCACGCTGACCGTTACCGCTGGCGATTATACCTTGAAAGCAAAGGGAAGAATTTTACGTTTTGATGGTTGGACAAAAGTATTGCCACAGATAGGTAAAAATCCTGAAGATCAAGAATTGCCTTCAGTTACTGTGTCAGAAAAACTTGCTTTAAAAGAAGTGCAACCAACACAACACTTTACCAAACCACCTGCTCGTTTTACTGAAGCGGCTTTAGTAAAAGAATTGGAAAAACGTGGTATTGGCAGACCTTCCACTTATGCGGCAATTATTTCCACCATTCAAGAACGAGGTTATGTTCGTACTGAAAATCGTCGTTTCTATGCAGAAAAGATGGGCGAAATTGTGACTGATCGCCTCAATGAGTCTTTTGGTGAATTAATGAATTACGATTTCACCGCGAATATGGAAGATACTTTAGATAAAATTGCCTCTGGTTCAGTAAATTGGAAAACTGAATTGAATCAATTCTTTAAGGATTTTTCTAGCCAGCTTTCTAAAGCTGAATTAGATGAACTTGAAGGTGGTATGCGCCCGAATAATCTCGTGGAAACCGATATTAAATGCCCAACTTGTGGCAGAAATATGGCTATTCGCACGGCAAGTACGGGGGTGTTTTTAGGATGTACAGGTTATGCATTGCCGCCAAAAGATCGGTGTAAAACGACGATTAATTTAATTCCTGAAGCGGAGTTATTGAATGTTTTAGATGAATCTTCAGAAACCAAAGCATTAATGGATCGTAAACGTTGTACAAAATGTGGTACGGCAATGGACAGCTATGTAATCGATTCCCATCGTAAGATCCATATTTGCGGTAATAATCCAAATTGTGATGGATATTTAATTGAAGAAGGCTCATTCAAAATTAAAGGTTATGATGGCCCTGTTGTTGAGTGTGATAAATGCGGCGCGGATATGCATTTAAAACTTGGTCGTTTTGGCAAGTATATGGGATGTACAAATTGTGATAACACGCGCAAAATTTTGAAAAATGGCGAAGTCGCACCACCGAAAGAAGAGCCAGTACATTTCCCTGAGTTAAAATGCGAAAAATCTGATGCATATTTTGTATTGCGTGATGGTGCGAGTGGTGTATTTATGTCAGCCCATAACTTCCCTAAATCACGCGAAACACGCCCAGTTAAAATCGCTGAACTAGTGCAATATCGCGAGCGTTTACCTGAAAAATTAGCTTATTTAGCCGATGCTCCACAAAAAGACCCAGAAGAGAATGAAGCGATTGTTCGTTTTAGTCGTAAAGAGAAGAAACAATATGTGACTTCTGAAAAAGAGGGAAAAGCGACGAAATGGATTGTTGATTTCACCAATGGAAAATGGGTTGAACGAAAGAAATAAGAAAAAAAGTGCGGTAAATTACCGCACTTTTTGTTTGTAATAAATTTTATTATGTTTTGTAGATTATCTGAGGATTAAAGGGCTGCTACAATTGCATTAATTTTATTTTTTGCGGACGCTTGGGCTTTTTCAATCGCCTCTGGCCCGAATCCAATGCCTTGTGCATAAACAAATTGCACATCTGTGATACCGATAAAACCTAAAATTGATTTCATATATTGTGTCACTAGATTTTCTTCATCATACAATCCACCAAATGCACATAACACAATGGCTTTTTTGCCTTTTAATAAACCCTCAGAGCCGTTTGCTGTATATTGGAAAGTAACGCTCGGACGTGCGATAAAATCAAAATAGCTTTTTAATTGTGTTGGAATGTTTAAATTATACATTGGCGCACCAATTATTAATGTCTGTGCGTTTTTTAATTCTTCGATTAATTCATCAGACAACGCCAAAAGTTGTGTTTCTTCATCATTTTTAGGTTCACCACGCACAGCAATTGCAGCTGCGGTATCAAAATATGGAAGCGGTTGTTGAGATAAATCGCGTATGATAATGTTATTACCTTGTAATTTTTCGACAGCATAATCAACTAATTGATTAGTCTGAGAGTTATTTCCTGAAATGCTAGATTTTAATACTAATACGTTGCTCATTTTTATTCCTTAACTGGGTATTTAAAAGTGCGGTTATTCTAGCCTTTATTTTTAGGATATAAAGCCCCTAGCCAGAAAAACATTATTTCCTTTTTGTAAAATATGGGCATTTATTTAACAATACCTTAAGAAAGTGATAGAATTCGCCACGCATTTTTTGCCTAATTTCGCTCGTTCAATGGTAGGAATGAAGCCAAGTAGGGCAAAAGTGCGGTTAATTTTTATAGAATTTTAAATGAACACGTCACCTTTCGTATGGGTGACCACTGTATAAGGAAAAAACAATGCCAATTATTACTTTACCTGACGGTTCCCAACGTCAATTCGATCGTCCTGTTTCTGTTCTTGAAGTCGCACAAGATATTGGTGTGGGTCTTGCTAAAGCCACTATCGCAGGCCGTGTAAACGGAGAACGTCGCGATGCGTGCGATGTTATCGAGCAAGATGCAACGTTAGAAATTATTACTGCAAAAGATGAAGACGGTTTAGAGATTATCCGCCATTCTTGTGCTCACTTGCTCGGACACGCTATTAAACAATTATTCCCAGATGTAAAAATGGCAATTGGCCCAACCATTGAAAACGGCTTCTATTATGATGTAGATTTAGATCGCTCTTTAACCCAAGAAGATTTAGATGCAATCGAAAAACGTATGTTGGAATTGGCGAAAACCAATTATGACGTCGTGAAAAAACGTGTTACTTGGCAAGAAGCGCGTGATACCTTTGAAAAACGCGGCGAGCCATACAAAATGGCAATTTTAGATGAAAACATTGAACGTACTGCAACGCCTGCGTTATATCATCACTTAGAATATATTGATATGTGCCGTGGACCACACGTGCCAAATATGCGTTTCTGTCAGCATTTCAAATTACAAAAAGTCGCTGGTGCGTACTGGCGTGGCGACAGCAAAAACAAAATGTTACAACGTATCTATGGTACGGCTTGGGCGGATAAAAAACAACTTGCTGAATATTTAACACGCTTAGAAGAAGCGGCAAAACGTGATCATCGTAAAATTGGTAAAGCATTAGATTTATATCATATGCAAGAAGAAGCACCAGGTATGGTGTTCTGGCACAATGATGGCTGGACAATTTTCCGTGAGCTTGAAACGTTCGTGCGTACTAAATTAAAACAATACGATTATCAAGAAGTGAAAGGCCCATTTATGATGGATCGCGTATTGTGGGAAAAAACTGGTCACTGGCAAAATTACGCAGATTTAATGTTCACAACTCAATCTGAAAACCGTGAATACGCAATTAAACCGATGAACTGCCCAGGCCACGTTCAAATTTTTAATCAAGGTTTAAAATCTTACCGTGATTTACCAATCCGTATGGCAGAATTTGGTTCTTGTCATCGTAATGAGCCATCGGGTTCTTTACACGGTTTAATGCGTGTGCGTGGCTTTACTCAAGATGATGCGCATATTTTCTGTACTGAAGATCAAATTGAGAGCGAAGTAACTAGCTGTATTAAAATGGTGTACGACATTTATAGCACCTTTGGTTTCACTAATATTGCAGTAAAACTTTCTACTCGCCCTGAAAATCGTATCGGTTCAGATGAAATGTGGGATCGTGCGGAAGCAGGTCTTGCAGCTGCATTAGCACATAACGGCTTGGAATATGAAATCCAAGAAGGCGAAGGCGCATTCTATGGTCCAAAAATTGAGTTCGCATTACGCGATTGTTTAGGTCGTGAATGGCAATGTGGTACAGTGCAATTAGACTTTGCATTACCAGGTCGCTTAGATGCAACTTATGTAGCAGAAGACAATAGCCGTAAAACCCCTGTAATGATTCATCGTGCGATTTTAGGTTCTATTGAGCGTTTCATTGGTATCATTACTGAAGAATATGCAGGTTTCTTCCCTGCGTGGTTAGCTCCAACCCAAGCAGTTGTGATGAATATCACTGATAGCCAAGCTGACTATGTACAGAAAGTCGCGAAACAGCTTTCTGATGTAGGTTTACGCGTGAAAACTGATTTACGTAACGAAAAAGTAGGTTTCAAAATTCGTGAACATACTTTACGCCGTGTGCCTTATATGCTTGTTTGCGGTGATAAAGAAATCGCAGAAGGAAAAGTGGCTGTACGTACCCGTAAAGGTGCTGATTTAGGTACATTTACAGTGGAAGAATTTGCGGAAATCTTGAAAAATCAAGTAAGAAGTCGTGAATTAAAGTTATTGAATGAAGAGTAATACTTCTCGAAAATAACCAATATAATTTACTATTTAAACTGTGAGTTCAATTTAACGGTGATCGTTTAAACGATCACCGTTATTTTTTATCTGTTTCAGATCTATTGAGATTTCATTTATTTTCTAATAAGAAGCTGCTTTTAATATGCTGACAAATCTGCCTGATTTTTTTAGAGCTTTTTGTGCCAACGCATCTATTGTGGCTTTTGTCGCTAACTGATCTAAATTTTGATAGGTATAAATGGCATCTGGATTATCTTGTTGCCAGTAACTTTCTTCAATAATTGAAGCAATTGAAACTAAAGAATCAAATTCACGTCGAATCTGAGTATGTTGTTCCGCTAGTTTTTTACGTAATAAGTTTTCATCAATGCCATTTTTTACAATATCATCTAGCACCTGATTTGTAAGATGCGTAAGTTCCTCTACTCGCTTAGGATCGCAACTAAATTCAATTTTTCCCTCAATTTGTGGTGCATGAACATCTTGCATAAACCAACTATTTACAGAATAAATTCCAGAAACTTTTTCACGTAGAATTAAGCGTAATTTTTCTTGCACAATATCCGCAAGAATATTGAATAAATATTTTTGTTCCGCTCGCCAAGTATTATCTGCGGTAAGGTATATTTCTACATCAGCTCTCGGTTCTTTCAAGCCATTCATCATAAATGATTGAGTTGGTGTATGAATAATAGTTGGGACAAAGTGACGTATCTGAGTTTTTGATTCAACAGAAGCTAAATAACGTTCTGCCAATTTCTTTACTTGATTAAGTTCAATATCGCCAATAATAAAATAGGTAAAATCTGTTTTATTTAAAATATAACGTTGATAAGCGTTACTTAATTGGTTTTTATCAAATGCTAATTGCTGTGCTTGTTTTTGACTATAGACAGTTTCAATATTTGGAAAGCGTAGTTTTGAAACGGCTTGCATAAATTGTGTTTCTAAATCAATCTGTTTGAAATAATCACGGGTTTCACGTCGATATTTTTCTAAGGCAAGATCGGATATAGGCGAAGAACGTAATTTTAAGCGGAACAATGTCAGTAAATTTTCCAAATCCTTAGGTTTAGATACACCAGTAAAACCTTGTTTATCATCATCAATCACAGTTGCAATTACCAATGGATCGCGCGAAAAAATTTGATTAACCGCAGAAAGAGAAAGTTCTCCAACACCTGTTTCATCAACTACACTAACGGCAGCACGTAATAAGTGATAGTCCTTATCTGGGATAGAACGTAAACCACCTTGAGTAACAGCACGAAAATGTACTTGATTTGGAGTTTTGTCACTATAGTGATAGATCAATTTACTTCCATTACTTAAACGAAATTCATAAATATCGCCGCGATCCCAGTATTTTTCTTGGGAAAGTGAGCCTGTGTTAAATGTTAAGTGCGGTAATTTTTCGAGTTGTTTTTTTTCATCCCATTGATGTTGTTGCATTTCCATTGCATTGTTCCAACGAGTTTCTATTTCTACTACATCAAAAGGCAAGGCTTTTTGTGGCAAAGGTTGAGTGATTAATAGTAATTTTGCTTTTAATGCTAAGGTTTGATTTAACGTGCGTTGTAAATCAGCTAATGTAATTTGAGATAAAAAACGTTTATTGAGTTCATAACGATCATTTACGCTTAATACCACTTGATTATTTGCCACAGACGTAATGAGATCATCGGCAATTTTTAAGCTACCAGAACGAATATTTAATTGTTTTTCATTGAGTTGAGTTAAGCGTTTAATCTCGCCGTTTAATTCATTTTGGGTAAAACCTTGTTGTTTTATACTGGCAATAAAGGCAAATAATTTATCTATCGTTTTTGAATATTGTGTATCTATAAGCTGGAGAGAAAAAATGCTTTGTAGCGTTTCTTTACCTAAATGAGTACGATAAAAATTCGCAGAATCTACGCCATTTTCTGTTTCCTTTTCCCATTGCTGTAAACGTAAGTTAAGTAATCGAGTGGTAATTTGCTGAATTAATTCTTGTTTATAACTCGCTAATGTATTGGTTTCAATTGTATTTTCAAAAAAACTTAATTCAATACTCGGAATTGTTGTGCCTTGTTCAGAAATAGAATCTAATCGCCATTTGTTGATAAGAGGAATATTAAAATCAATTTTTTCCAATGTTGTTTTAGTTATTGGGTTTTCTTGGGATAGGTTTTGTTTTAATAGTTTTACTACTTGTTTTGTATCAATATCGCCTACAATAATTACTGACATATTATCTGGTCGATACCATTTGTGATAAAAATCAGCGACGCGTTTAGCTGAAATTGTTTTAATAATATCCATATCTCCAATAGGATCACGTAATACATAACGAGATCCTGCCATTTCAATAGCACTTTTCTTATTGCCAATACGTAGCATTGGGCTTAAACGTCTCCGCCATTCTTCTTGTACTACACCACGTTCGCCATCTACATCCTTAGGTAAAAAAGTAATATTATTCATCCATTCATTGATGACATCAAAAGCCAATTCTAATTTTTGCTGATTGTTGCTATCTAAATTTAAAGTATAGACTGTATTTTCAAAATCGGTGAAAGCATTAATATCTCGTGCAAATTTCATTCCAAGTTTTTCTAACGCATTAATAATTTGATTTTCTGGATATTTCTTTGAGCCATTAAATGCCATATGTTCAACTAAATGGGCAATGCCTTTTTGATCATCATCTTCGTGCATTGAGCCTGCATTAATTACTAATCGAATATAAACGCGTTCTTTGGGTTCAGTATTTTTTAATACAAAGTATTGCAAACCATTTGATAGTTTACCGTGCTGAATATTTGGATCAAAAGGTAAATCACTATTGGGTGATAGTTCCAAGGATTGACAAGCAATTAGTGAAAAGATAAGCAAAAAAAGTGCGGTTGTTTTTTTCATTATTTTTACCTAGAAAAAAGAAAACTCTACGCTAAATAAAATAAGCGTAGAGTAGGGCTGGTGGATATTTCAAAAGCCCACAAGCCCTATACATTGAAAAAAATTAGAATTGATAGCCAACTTCTAGCCAAAATTCACGCCCAGGCGTATAAACACCGCATTCATCGTTAATGGAAATAGTAGTGACTTTATTTTTACGTGTTTTATTAAGTACATTTAAAATATCTACTTGCATATAAACGCTATGCTTACCTCGAATGGTGGGTTGCCAACGGATACTACTGTCCCATTGTGTATGTCTGCCGTAATGATAGCTACGATAGCGTGGAGGAGCATCGTCGTCATAGTTATCTTCATTAATTGGATCATAACGACGAATTGGTGCTTTCATATACACTTTATTTGACCAAGTAATATCGTAATCTGGTATCGTCATATCAATACCTAGACGAGCAATCCAATCTTCGGTGTTACTATTAACTTGTCGTAACATTTCACGATAAGTCATTAATTTACCATCTAAAAAAACAGGTTTATTCAGATCAAATTCTTCGCCATCAGCTCGTTTTGTATTTAACCAATCAAAACCAAGTGACGTAGTCCAATAAGTTTTACCCAATTTCCAGGGTTCAATATTATTGAGTTGGAAAGTATAAATATCAACACCAAACGGACGCCCATTGATATAACTACTTTTATTCATACTGTTTACAGTATCTCGTTTCAATATGATACGATTTTTATTATCACGATGAATATAACCGAGTTTCAGTGCTAAATTACCCATATTCTGATCAAAACTTAAGCTTAATTCATCTGCATAAGGTGTTTTAAGGGATGAAAAGTTCTGATGCTGACGTGTTGAATCATCATTAATCTTTAAGATTCTATTGGCTAATTTTAAAGAAGCAAAAGAACGACCGTAATAACGATTTAAACCCAATGTAAATCCTGTATTATCCCAAGGACGGTAACGTGCAACAAAGCGCGGGGCGATATTATTATTTTTTAAATAATCATCACGTTCAATGCGAATGCCCGGTCGAAACTCAAATTTACGCCATTTAATTAAATCTTCAGCGTAAATAGCGATATTTTGATAGCTGGTTTTAACTCGACCTTTTGATGTTGTGCTATTTGATAATGGTATTTCTGTTACAGAGTTTCCGTTTCCATCAGGCATAATTAGAGTTACTTTTTGGTGAACATCTTGTGGACGATAGAATTGATATTTAGTTGCCTGATAAATTCCACCAATAGAAATAGAATGCTCGGTAGAAGCTAAATAAAAAGGATCCATCACATATTCAGTAGAAAAATGCAAATTATCTTGAATTAATTGACTGTTGCCATATCCGCCTTCTTCATAGTTGTATGAAAGACCATTATCTAGTTCAACACTTACAGAAGAAACATCTGCCGAAACTGATTTACGCTTATCTTTAAAACGATCGTATGCTAAAGTATTTGTCCAAACGCCAGAGTCAAATGAATGCACCCAAGCAAGCGTTGATCCCAATGCTTGATGATAATCGCTTACATTGTTACCTATATTTTCCTTGAAATATTTCAATTCTTTATAATTTGAATAACGTAAACCGAGTTCAATACGTTCTTTTTCTTGCGGTGTCCAATTGAAATTTAATAAAAGATTATCGGAAAGTCGTTGATGATTTTGTTTGTCTAGTTGCGCTTTGTTACTGGCATCTTTATCAAAGCCAATTAAACGATTTTGTTCAATGGATGATGTTCTACGGCTATAGCCAAAAACCATTCCTAAATTATCATTTAGTCTTTTTTCAGCCAAAATATTGAATGTTTGTTTATTGTATTTAGGTTGTAACTCTGCCGCACCAGAATCATCGGGTCTTACTTGTTTAAGTATTTTTTGTACTGAGTCTCCAGCTTCCATTTTTGCCCAAGAGGAATTTGTCGTGCGATATTTAAGTTTTATGCTATCAGTGCCGCTATATTGTTTTGTTTTGGCGATAACTGCCCCTCCCATAAATCCCCCTAAGCTCGCAGAAATATTACTATCTTGTACTTCCACTTTAGAAAGCATAGTCGCATCAAAAAAATAAGCTTGAGTGTGACTAATTCCTGGAACAACTTGCATAGCACCGTCAAAAATACTGCTATCAATAGCAAGATCATTATTTATATTGACATTATCAACAAAGTAGGCGGTTTGATTTGGATCGGCGCCGTTAATTGAAATATTTTCAGGCTTGATTTCACCACGTTGAAAACCATTTTGGTCGCTATTTTCATAACGAATATGGGGATTAGAACGAAGGTAATCAGTGATATTACCATTTGATGTAGGCGTTTTACTTATCTCGTCAGAAGAGAGCGTTTTAACGGAAGAAAGCGATTTATTATTGTCGCCATAAACAACAATTTCGGGCAATATATTTTTGTTGGTTGTTGGTTGTTGGTTGTTGGTTGTTGGTTGTTGGTTGTTGGTTGTTTCAACAGTTTTCCCCATAACAAATGGACTGACAAATGTTGAGCAGAATAACAACATTAATGGCTTTTTTTGATACATAGTATAGTTCCCTAAAATAAAAGATAGAAATAAGAATGATTATCATTATATTTTTAAAATTTATGAATACAAGGGGAATTCGACTTAAAATAGGTATCAAAGAAATAAAAAAACCGCACTTTTAAAAGTGCGGTTATATTCAATTCTGTTTTATGGAAGAAATTATTCTACCCCAACCATTACAGAAGTTGCTTTGATGATCGCGTATGCTTCTTTACCAACTTCTAAGTTTAATTCTTTAACTGCTGCTAAAGATACAGTAGAAGAAAGCACGTTACCGCCACCGATATCAATGTGAACGATTGCATTTACTGAACCGTTTTCGATTGAAACAACTTTACCTTTTAATTGGTTTCTTGCACTAATTTTCATAACATTTCTTTGTTAGTTAGGGTTTAAAAGAGCTTGTATTTTATTCCTTATCTTAAAAGAGACAAGTCATAAGTAAAAACACAAGTGTTTAAAAATTTTTGGAAAATTGACCGCACTTTTATAGGCATTTTGCAGGTTTCGGCAAACCTGCTAATTTTGTGGCTTGTTTTGCAGGGCCTTCAGGAAATAAGCGTTGCAAATAACGACTGTTACCTTTATCTGCACCCAGTTTTTCAGCCATGGCTTTTACCAACATACGAATGGCAGGGGAGGTGTTATATTCTTGATAGAAATCTCGCACAAAATAAATCACTTCCCAATGGGCATCTGTTAATTCAATACTTTCTAACTGCGCAATAGAGCGAGCGACATCTTCGTTCCATTGTTGGCTATTAAGCAAATAACCATCTTTGTCAGTTTCAACTTCCATTTCATTGATATTCAACATATTAATTTACTTCTTTAAAGTTAATCATTTCGTTGTTTGAAAAATCCGTTTGATCTTCCTCCTCAAACTGCATTGGCGTGATTTGTTCTTCATCAAATGCGGTATCGCCTTCAATGCCATTAATCATTTGTCCGTGTTTGATTCCTTTGAAATCAAATAATTTTGGATCACACATATGTGACAATGTAATGTTTTGCATTGCGCTGAACATAGTTTCTAAGCGTCCTGGGTATTGGCGATCCCAAGTATTGAGCATTTCTTTTACAACTTGGCGTTGAAGATTTGGTTGTGAGCCACATAGGTTACAAGGAATAATCGGAAATTCTTTCGCGATAGCATATTTTTCAATGTCTTTTTCTTTGCAGTAAGCAAGCGGACGAATCACAATTTGTTTACCATCATCAGAAATTAATTTAGGTGGCATTGATTTCATTTTGCCGCCATAAAACATATTTAAAAATAGCGTCGCTAACATATCGTCTCGGTGGTGTCCTAAAGCGATTTTGGTTGCACCAAGTTCTGTGGCAGTACGGTATAAAATTCCACGACGTAGGCGAGAGCAGAGTGAACAAGTTGTTTTTCCTTCTGGAATTTTTTCTTTCACAATGCCGTAAGTATTTTCTTGTACAATTTTGTAATCTACGCCAATACTTTCCAAATATTCAGGCAATACGTGTTCTGGAAACCCTGGTTGTTTTTGATCGAGGTTCACCGCAACAATATCAAATTTAATCGGTGCACTTTGCTGTAAATTCAACAAAATATCGAGAAGCGTATAACTGTCTTTGCCTCCGGATAAACACACCATGACTTTATCGCCATCTTCAATCATCCCAAAATCCGAAATAGCGTTGCCTACGTTACGGCGAAGACGTTTTTGTAATTTATTGAAATTATAGCTTTGTTTTTTTTCTTGCTGGGCTAACTGGGTTAATTCGCTCATTCTGTTATCTTTAGTTATTCATGAAAGGCGCACATTATACGTGAAAAATAGGAAAAGTGCGGTCAATTCAAAAGAAGATTTTTAAGATCCGCAAAAAATCTTGTATAATCTTTCCAATTTTTTGTTCAATTTTAACGCTTTGCAATTCAATGATTGAAACATCCCAAACTATTCCTGAACTCGTCTCTTGGGCAAAAGATCGCGAGTTTTCTTTAAATTTACCTACCGAACGCTTGGTTTACCTGCTAGCGATTGCAATTTATAACAACGAACGTTTAGACGGCGAAATGTTAGAAGCCGATCTTGTGGATATTTTCCGCCACACGATGAATGCTTTTGAGCAATCCACCGATGCCATTGCAACACGAGCGAATAATGCAATTAATGAATTAGTGAAACAACGTTTGTTAAATCGTTTTAGTAGTGAATTTACTGAGGGCTTGGCGATTTATCGTTTAACGCCATTAGGTGTTGGCGTGTCTGATTATTACATTCGTCAGCGTGAATTTTCTGCATTGCGTCTTTCAGTGCAACTTTCCATTGTGGCAGATGAAATTCAACGCGCTTCTGATTCTGCAGAAGAAGGCGTGGAGAATAATGAAGGTGAACATTATTGGCGTCGTAATGTGTTTGCGCCATTAAAATATTCCGTTGCAGAGATTTTTGATAGCATCGATCTTTCACAACGTATTATGGATGAAAACCAGCAAAGTATTAAAGATGAAATTGCAGAGCTTCTTACTAAAGATTGGCAAGCGGCGATTTCAAGCTGTGAACGTTTATTAGATGAAACATCAGGGAATTTACGTGAATTGCAAGATACGCTAAATGCAGCAGGGGATAAACTTCAAGCACAATTATTGCGTATTCAAGATTGTGTGATTGGGCGTGATGATTTGTATTTTATCGATCAGTTGATTACGGATTTGCAATCCAAACTAGACCGTATTATTAGCTGGGGACAACAAGCCATTGATTTATGGATTGGTTATGACCGCCATGTACATAAATTTATTCGTACTGCCATTGATATGGATAAAAATCGCGTGTTCTCACAACGTTTACGTAATTCTATTCATCATTATTTTGAGCATCCTTGGTTCTTATGGACAGCGCAAGCTGAGCGTTTAGTTGATCTGCGCGATGAAGAAATGGTGTTGCGTGAAGATGATGCTTTAGGTGAATTGCCAGAAGAATTGCAATACGAATCCCTTTCAGATTTACATGATCAAATTGTAGAGCATATGCAAGGATTACTGATTGCTTATCGTGAAAATAACCGTCCGATTGATTTGAGTTTAGTGTTAAAAGAACAACTGGAAAATTATCCACTTTCTCGTCATTTTGATGTGGCTCGAATCATTGTTGATCAAGCAGTACGTCTTGGTATGGCAAATGATGATTTATCGGGTATTTATCCAGCTTGGCAAGAAATTAATAAACGTGGTGCAGAAGTGCAAGCGCATGTGATTGATAAGTATTGATTTCGTGGCTTATTAAAAAACGAATTTATAAAATGAGAAATTAACCATGACAGATATTCAAGATGTAATTTCCCCAAAACTCGCTGTGGCGATTGCAAATCCAATATTTCCTGCGGTGGATAGTCTATTGCGCTCGGGTCGCCATATAAGTACAGAACATTTAGATAATCATGCCTTTTTAATGGATTTCCAAAATGAATTAGACGGTTTTTATCGTCGCTATAACGTGGAACTAATTCGTGCGCCAGAAGGATTCTTCTATCTTCGCCCGAAAGCAACGACATTAATTGCGCGTTCAGTACTTTCTGAGTTGGAAATGCTTGTTGGTAAAGTGCTTTGTTATCTTTATTTAAGCCCAGAACGTTTAGCCCAACAGGGCATTTTTAGCACGCAAGAAGTGTATGATGAATTATTAAATCTTGCCGATGAAGGAAAATTATTAAAAGCAGTTAATCAGCGTTCAAGTGGTTCTGACTTAGATAAACAAAAATTGGCAGAAAAAGTGCGGGCAGCAATTGGTCGTTTACGTCGTCTAGGTATGATTCAAACTGTTGGTGAACAAAATAGTGGGAAATTTACGATTTCTGAATCTGTATTTCGTTTTGGTGCGGAAGTGCGTAGCGGAGATGATCCATTAGAAGCCCAAGCTCGACTTATTCGTGATGGGGAAGCGGCAACACCAGAATCCTTAGCGTTGGAAAAACAAGCGCAATTAATGGAAAACGATACGAAAAGTGCGGATGAAATTGACGAAGAATTTGACGGAGAACAAGAATAATGTCTGATGTTTTTGAATTAGAAAATGAAATCGAATTAGAGAGCGATGAAGTCATTATGGAAAATGAAAATGTCGAAGAAATCGTTGATGCTCCTATACCTTTTAGCATGACGACAAATAATGGTGTAGAGCGTGGTAAATTTCGTTCTTTAACCTTAATTAACTGGAATGGTTTTTTTGCCCGTACTTTTGATTTAGATGAATTAGTTACCACACTTTCTGGTGGTAACGGTGCGGGGAAATCAACCACAATGGCTGGATTTGTGACCGCATTAATTCCCGATTTAACCCTTTTACATTTCCGTAATACAACAGAGGCTGGCTCTACAGGCGGCTCTCGCGATAAAGGTTTACATGGTAAATTGCGTCCAGGTGTTTGTTACGCGGTATTAGATACTATTAACTCACGTTATCAACGTATTCTTGTTGGTGTGCGTCTGCAACAAATTGCAGGTCGTGATAAAAAGGTGGATTTAAAAACGTTCTCAATTCAAGGCGTCGAATTATCTCAAAATCCAACCGCACTTTTCACTGAAATCGTGGGCGAACGTCAAGCACGCGTCCTTAATTTAAACGAACTCAAAGATAAAATTGAAAATATCGGTGCGCAATTTAAACAATATCATTCCATCACTGATTATCACGGCATGATGTTCGATTTAGGTATTATTCCGAAACGTTTACGTTCAGCATCAGACCGAAGCAAATTCTATAAACTTATCGAAGCGTCTTTATACGGTGGTATTTCCAGCGCAATCACACGTTCTTTACGTGACTATTTATTGCCAGAAAATTTAGGTGTACGTAAAGCTTTCCAAGATATGGAAAGTGCATTACGTGAAAACCGTATGACTTTAGAAGCGATTAAGGTCACGCAATCAGATCGTGATTTATTCAAACATTTAATTACTGAAACCACCAATTATGTTGCTTCGGATTATATGCGTAATGCGAATGAACGCCGTGGCAATATTGAGGCTGCATTAGAATCTCGTCGTGAGTGGTATAAAGCAAAAGCAGAGCAGAATTTATCTCAACATCGTTTGATTGATTTAAGTCGAGAAGTGGCAGAATTAGCAGAAAATGAACGTACTTTAGAAGTTGATCACCAAAGTGCGGTTGATCATCTTAATTTAGTGTTAAATGCTTTACGTCACCAAGAAAAAATCACGCGCTATCAAGAAGATATTGCAGAACTTACCGAGCGTTTAGAAGAACAAAAAATGGTGGTTGAAGATGCGAATGATGCGTTAGAAGAAAGCCAAGCCCAATTTGAGCAAACTGAAATTGAAATTGACGCTGTACGAGCCCAATTAGCTGACTATCAACAAGCATTAGATGCCCAACAAACTCGCGCACTTCAATATCAACAAGCCATTGCTGCTCTTGAAAAAGCGAAAACATTATGCGGTTTAGCGGATTTAAGTGTTAAAAATGTAGAAGATTATCACGCAGAGTTTGAAGCCCATGCAGAAAGTTTGACTGAAACCGTACTTGAACTCGAGCACAAAATGTCTATTTCTGAAGCGGCGAAATCTCAGTTCGATAAAGCCTATCAATTGGTATGCAAAATTGCGGGTGAAATGCCTCGTTCTGCGGCGTGGGAAAGTGCGAAAGAATTATTACGTGAATATCCAAGCCAAAAATTACAGGCACAACAAACGCCACAACTTCGCACAAAATTACATGAATTTGAGCAACGTTATGCACAACAACAAAGTGCGGTCAAATTACTTAATGATTTTAATCAACGTGCTAATTTAAGTTTACAAACAGCAGAAGAATTAGAGGATTATCACGCCGAGCAAGAAACGTTAATTGAAGATATTTCAGCAAGACTTTCAGAACAAGTGGAAAACCGTTCTACACTTCGTCAAAAACGTGAAAATTTAACCGCACTTTATGATGAAAATGCACGTAAAGCGCCAGCATGGCTGACAGCTCAAGCTGCATTAGAACGTTTAGAGCAACAAAGTGGCGAGAGGTTTGAACATAGCCAAGATGTGATGAATTTTATGCAATCACAACTTGTGAAAGAACGTGAACTCACGATGCAGCGTGATCAACTTGAACAAAAACGTTTGCAATTAGATGAACAAATTTCTCGTTTAAGTCAGCCAGATGGTTCAGAAGATTCACGTTTAAATATGCTGGCAGAACGTTTTGGTGGTGTGCTGCTTTCAGAGCTTTACGATGATGTAACCATTGAAGATGCGCCTTATTTCTCCGCACTTTACGGGCCTGCACGTCATGCTATTGTTGTGCGTGATCTCAATGCTGTGCGTGAACAACTTGCGCAATTAGAAGATTGCCCTGATGATTTGTATTTAATTGAAGGCGATCCTACGGCATTTGACGACAGCGTATTATCCGCACAAGAACTTGAGCTGGGTGTTGTCGTGCAAGTTTCAGATCGTGAATTACGTTATTCAAGATTTCCTGAAATTCCATTATTTGGGCGTGCAGCACGTGAAAAACGTTTAGAAGAATTACAAATTGAACGTGATGAAGTGGCAGAACAACATGCCCAAATTGCGTTTGATGTACAAAAATGCCAACGTTTATACGAACATTTCAGCCAATTTGTTGGGTTGCATTTGGCGTTGGCGTTCCAGCCAAATCCAGAAGCGTTAATGTCTGAAATTAATCGCGAACGCAATGAAATTGATCGTGAATTAAACCAATTTAATAGTGGCGAACAACAATTACGCATTCAATTAGATAATGCAAAAGAAAAACTGCAATTACTCAATAAGTTAATTCCACAACTCAATGTATTAGCTGATGAAGATTTAATTGATCGTATTGAAGAATGTCGTGAGCAATTAGATATTGCAGAGCAAGATGAATATTTTATTCGTCAGTATGGCGTAACGTTGTCACAATTAGAGCCGATTGCAAATAGTTTACAAAGTGATCCAGAAAATTACGAAGGCTTAAAAAATGAATTAACTCAAGCGATTGAGCGTCAAAAACAAGTTCAACAACGTGTATTTGCGTTAGCTGATGTTGTACAACGTAAACAGCATTTTGGCTATGAAGATGCAGGGCAGGCTGAAACTTCTGAACTTAATGAAAAACTTCGCCAACGTTTAGAACAAATGCAAGCACAACGAGATACACAACGTGAGCAAGTTCGTCAAAAACAAAGTCAATTTGCCGAATATAATCGAGTATTGATTCAGTTACAAAGTTCTTACGATAGTAAATATCAACTCTTAAATGAATTGATTGGTGAAATTAGCGATCTTGGCGTGAGAGCTGATGATGGTGCTGAAGAACGTGCACGTATCCGTCGTGATGAATTACATCAACAACTTTCAACAAGCCGTCAGCGTCGTTCTTATGTAGAAAAACAACTGACATTAATTGAAAGCGAAGCGGACAACTTAAATCGTCTAATCCGCAAAACTGAACGTGATTATAAAACTCAACGTGAATTAGTTGTAGCAGCGAAAGTGAGTTGGTGTGTGGTTTTACGCTTATCACGCAACTCTGATATGGAAAAACGCCTCAATCGCCGAGAGCTCGCTTATTTATCTGCAGATGAATTACGTTCAATGTCAGATAAAGCGTTAGGTGCGTTACGTACAGCAGTGGCGGATAATGAATATTTACGTGATAGTCTAAGAGTGTCTGAAGATAGTCGCAAACCTGAAAATAAAGTGCGGTTCTTTATTGCGGTGTATCAGCACCTACGTGAACGTATTCGCCAAGACATTATTAAAACGGATGATCCAATTGATGCCATTGAACAAATGGAAATTGAGCTTTCTCGTTTAACGGCTGAATTAACTGGCCGTGAGAAAAAATTGGCGATCAGTTCTGAAAGTGTTGCAAATATTATGCGTAAAACGATTCAGCGTGAACAAAATCGTATTCGTATGCTCAACCAAGGCTTACAAAACATTGCGTTTGGTCAGGTAAAATCTGTTCGTTTGGTAGTGAATATTCGTGATACCCATGCCATGTTGTTAGATGCGCTTTCTGGTCAGCAAGATGAATATCAAGATTTATTCAACGATAACCGCATCACCTTCTCGGAAGCTATGGCGAAGCTCTATCAACGCATCAATCCACATATTGATATGGGACAACGCACAGCGCAAACAATTGGTGAAGAATTGTTAGATTACCGTAATTATCTTGAGCTTGAAGTGGAAGTATTCCGTGGTGCTGATGGTTGGTTACGTGCAGAAAGTGGAGCACTTTCTACTGGTGAAGCTATCGGTACAGGTATGTCAATTCTCTTAATGGTTGTTCAAAGCTGGGAAGAAGAAAGTCGTCGAATTCGTGGTAAAGATATTGTTCCATGTCGCTTGTTGTTCTTAGATGAAGCAGCTCGTTTAGATGGTAAATCTATTTCTGCCTTATTCGAACTTTGCGAACGTTTGGATATGCAGTTACTTATCGCTGCGCCAGAAAACATTAGCCCGGAAAAAGGTACAACCTATAAACTCGTGCGTAAAATCGCAGGCAACCAAGAGCACGTACACGTTGTTGGTTTACGCGGATTCGGTGCGACAGAATAAAAAATAGAAGGGAAGTGCGGTTAAAATTTTAAGATTTTTGACCGCACTTAAGCCTTTAAGGAAGGAATAATGAAAATCTTTACATCAAAAAAAGGACAATTATCACAGCTGAAGCAGCAAAAATTTAAGCTGGAAAAGGATATTCAGCGTTTATTTGAAGAAAATCTTACCTTATTAAGTGGCTATATTTTTATTCGCTCGGAATTTTCTATTAAAAATTCACGTATTGATACCTTAGCTTTTGATCCTGAAGCTCAAGCCTTTGTCATTATTGAATATAAAAGACAACAAAATTCTAGTGTGGTTGATCAAGGGATTTCTTATCTTAATTTGATGCTTGAATATAAAGCTGATTTTATTGTGGAATATAATGAAAAGCAAAAAGTCCCACTTAAAAGAAATGATGTGGATTGGTCACAATCTAAGGTGATTTTTGTTTCACCTGCTTTTAATGATTTCCAAATTCAAGCCACGAATTTTAAAGATTTACCTATTGAATTATGGGAAGTTAATCGCTTTGATAATGATATTATTACGCTCAATATTATTAATAAATCAAAATCAGCACCGAATATTAAAGCTGTTTCTAATGAAAAGAGAGAAGAATTCTCAATATTAAAAGAAATAAAAGTTTATCAAGAATCTGATCACTTAAGTGATAAATCAGATTTTATTCAAGAACTATACGAAGATTTTAAACAAGGCATTTTAAATTTAGATCCTGATATCGAAATTAATACCAGAAAACTTTACATTGCATTTAAAAAAGATCGAAATATTGCAGATATTCGTATCCAACAAAAGAATTTAAAAATTTGGATTAATCTTCCTTATGGAGAGTTAGACGATCCTAAAAATTTAGCAAAAAATGTATCTAATACTGGTCACTGGGGAAATGGAGATTATGAAATTGCTGTTGAAAGTACCCAATATCTTGAATACGTTATGAGTTTAATTAAACAAGCCATTAAGGATTAAAAATGCACAATCTTATTCTTGCCATTCTTTGCAGCGTAGCAGTTTCAGTTTTACTGAAAATTGCCCGTAAAAAAAATATCATTATTGAACAAGCTATCGCATTCAACTACATTACAGCCATCACTTTCAGTTATTTCTTACTTAAACCTGATTTTAAAGGCTTAGAGTTTACTGATTACATTGCACAAAGCGAAAATTCACCCATTTTTTTAGCACTAGGTTTATTGCTACCTAGCGTATTTATTATTATGTCAAAAGCGGTGGAGTTTGCTGGAATTGTACGTTCAGATGCAGCGCAACGTCTTTCGTTGTTTCTTCCCATTTTAGCTGCGTTTTTAATTTTTCATGAAACACTAAGCCAATCTAAAATCATTGGCGTTGTATTAGCCTTTATTGGTTTATTTTTTTTATTAACTAAGCCAACTCAAGGGCAAAGTGCGGTCAATTTTAAAGGTGTTTTAGGATTAATCGGCGTCTGGTTTGGTTACGGCATCATTGATATTTTATTCAAGCAAGTGGCGAAAAGCGGCGGTGCATTTCCTGCAACATTATTTATTTCTTTCTCGCTTGCAGCTTGCGTTATGTTTATCTATTTATTCTTAAAACGTGCGCAATGGACATCATCAAGTGTAATTGGCGGTATCGTTTTAGGTGTATTGAATTTCTTTAATATTTTATTCTATATAAAAGCCCATCAAAGTTTTGCTGGAAATCCAACGCTTGTTTTTGCGGGAATGAATATTGGCGTAATTTGTTTAGGCACGATAACTGGCGCATTAGTTTTTAAAGAAAAAATCAGTAAGCTAAATTGGATTGGTATTATTTTTAGTTTATCAGCTATTTTCTGCCTATATTATTTAGATAAAATTATTGCGTAAAAGAGAGTAGTCATGGCAAAAGATTTCAGCTTTTTTATTTACGATTATGAAAGTTTTGGTGTAAATCCAGCAACAGATCGCCCTGCGCAATTTGCGGGTATTCGTACAGATGCTGATTTTAATATCATTGGTAAACCAATAATGTTTTATTGTAAACAAACCAACGATTATTTACCGGCTCCTGAAGCCGTAATGGTCACAGGAATTACACCACAAGAATGTAATGAAAAGGGGCTTTCAGAGCCTGAATTCACCGCAAATATCTTAGCAGAATTTTCCCAACCCAATACTTGTGTCATGGGTTATAACAATATTCGCTATGATGATGAAATGACGCGTTATACGTTTTATCGTAATTTTATTGATCCTTATGAATACAGCTGGAAAAATGGGAATTCACGCTGGGATTTGTTAGATTTAGTGCGAGCCTGTTATGCCTTGCGTCCAGAAGGGATTAATTGGGCTTATGACGATGATGGAATGCCAAGTTTCCGCTTAGAAAAACTCACTAAAGCAAATGGTATTGAGCATGAAAATGCTCACGATGCCATGGCGGATGTATATGCAACTATTGCTATGGCGAAATTAATTAAAGAAAAACAGCCTAAATTATTCCAATATTTCTTTGAAAATCGCGGTAAAAAAGAAATCGAAAAATTAGTTGATACAGGTGCAATGACACCTTTAGTGCATGTTTCTGGAATGCTAGGGAATTATCGTGGAAATTGCACTTGGGTTGCACCTTTAGCTTGGCATCCGACAAACCAAAACGCATTAATTGTGTGTGATTTAACTGGCGATATCGATAATTTATTAGCCAAAAGTGCGGATGAATTACGAGCAGATTTATATACAAAAAAATTGGAATTAGAAGAAAGGGGGGGGTCATCCGTTCCGTTAAAACTTGTGCATATCAATAAATGTCCTATTTTAGCACCAGCTAAAACTTTGTTACCAGAAACAGCAAATCGATTGGGTATTGATCGACAATTATGCTTGGATAATCTTGCAAAATTACGAGCATCTTTTGATATTCGTGAAAAAGTGGTGGATATTTTTAATGAAGAACGTCAATTTGCATCGAATGATAATGTAGAAACTGAGTTATACAATGGCTTTTTTAGCAATGCTGATAAAAATAATATGGCTATTTTACGTAGTTTACCTGCAGAAAAATTATCTGAACATGGTTTAGCTTTTGAAGATAAACGTATCCTTGAATTATTGTTCCATTATCGCGCTCGTCATTTTTATAAAACCCTCACACGCGCTGAACAAATTAAATGGAAAAAATACCGACAGAATAAACTTGAAAAAAGTGCGGTAGAGTTTGAAGCAAGTTTACAACGTTTAGTCGAGGAACATTCAGATAATTCTGAAAAACTATCTTTGCTACAACAAGTATATGAATATGGTATAAAATTACTAGGTTAGTCGATACGTTGTCACATTTTGTCAAAAAGCACGTTTTAATAAAAACGTGCTTTTTTTTTGTTGTTTTTCTGGGAAGAAAATATCCAAGAAATTCTCCAGATTTTACGTAGCGTAATCACATAGATTTATTTTACTTTACATTTCCTTTACATTTCAATTCATCCGTTCAATAACTCTATAAAATGACGCGTTACAACGTGTTATCTAGCCTTATTTTGTCTTGTTTTGCTAGTACCTGTGACTTGTGCATAACTGTGTGATTTATTTAATCCGTAGTTTCCGCTAACCTGATAACTAATTTCGCATAATGTATATTATGTTAAATTATAAAAAAATGCAAAGTAACTTTTTAATTATAGGTTATAAAGAGATTATTTCTCCTCTCTTAATTAGTTATACTTAATTAAATAAGATGAACGAGTAAATTAATTTAGAGCCATACTATGACGTTTATTTACAGTGTTCGATTCATGGGTGTGAAAGTACTGCAGCATTTAAAGATTTATGCTTGATTGATAAAGATTTATGCGTGATTGATAAAGATTTAGGTGATTTAGCAACTGCTACATAATCTAAATAATATAAGTTTAGATGGGTGAAAAACTACCACGCTGTGTTTTTTATGTATCTAAGCTCTCCACTAGCCCACCATTTTCGATTTTCTGATGTGTTACTACCGTGTCAGCTAATACTTGCAACGTGTATTATCATTGAATTTCTTTATTATTTTTTGATATGACAAAGCGTTTAGGTATGATAAACGAAAAACTACTACCCTTCGTTTCAGTACTTTCAATATTTAAATGAGAATGATATTGTAATAAAGTATGCTTCACAATAGCTAGTCCTAAACCACTTCCACCAGTTAAATGGCTACGAGATTCATCAACTCTATAAAAACGTTCTGTTAAATGTGGAATATGCTGTGGTGATATGCCAACACCATTATCTATCACGTTAAATTTAATACCCTGTTCACAAGTTTCCCATTGAATTTGAATGTGACACTGTTTACCAGAATGCTTAATAGCATTATAAATTAAATTTGAAACGGCACTTCTTAGTTGAGATTCATTTCCAAAAATAATGATATTAGGCTGAATAATAAATTCAATGTGATGATTATAAGTATTTAATATATCTGTATCTTTTCTTAAAGAATTTATCATGGCTGACATATCAAACGTACGAAAATCCTTATCTGAAGTTGTTTCTATTTTTGCTAAAAAATTAAATTGTTGTAATAGATGTTCCATTCGTTGGCTTTGCTCTTGCATTGCAAAAATAGCCTTTTTTTGTAGAGGGTTCTGAATATTATTATCTGCAAGAATTTCTAAGTAACCTTGTAATACGGTTAATGGAGTACGTAGCTCGTGATTAATATTACTCAAGAATTTTTGGCGTGAATTAAGTAAATGAATCATATCTGTAATATCTCGAGCGATAACTAAAATCATATGAGAATTATAAGCGTGCGACTGCACCTCAATATAACGTTGATTATAAGTTAATAGTACTAACGGTCGTCTTTTTTTTTGACTGAAAAAATAATGTTTAAATTGTTCATAAAAAATAACATCAAAAATATTTTTCTGGACTTTTTTATTCCAACAAAAATCAAACATCTGTTGCGCAATTGAATTACACCAAGAAATATTACCATTATGCTGACAGATAATAATTGCATCTGGTAAATACTTAATATTTTTATTTATTTGAGATAACAAACGTAAACTTGCACATTTTTCTTTGTAAATTTGATGACGATGGTAGGCTTCAGTTTGAGAGAATGTTCCTAATTGTAATAAAGAGAATTTATTATCTTGCTTTAAATTGAGATATTTGAGTAAACGATATTCATTAATATGATGCCAAGCTAAAATTAATAAAAGTATTATTGCAAACCAAAGAATAAAATCAGAAGTAAATAAGGAAATAATGATTGCCAAATTTATTTCAATAATAAAATTCAATATTTTTTTCATTGTTTATCTCGTAAATAACTAGAAAATCGATAACCGGATCCTCGAACTGTTTGGATGTAATGTTCACATTGAAAAGGGGCTAAATTGCGGCGTAAACGGCGAATATAGCTATCAACAGTGCGATATTCAACTTCTAGATCATTATGCCAAATACGATTTAACAATTGTTCTCTAGAATAAACTTTTTCAGGGTGCCTCATAAAAAAATGTAACAATTTAAATTCTGTACTACTTAAATTAATTTCCTGCTGTTGGAAAAACACTCTCTGAGCATTTTCATCAATGGAAAGTTCATCGATTTGTATAAATTGATTTTGTTGCTCATAAATTCTCCTCCATACTGCCTCAATGCGAGCTAATAAAATTTGAGGTGAAAAGGGTTTAGTGATGTAGTCATCAGCCCCTGCATTTAAACAGGCAATACAATCTTCTTCTGTACTTTTAGCTGTGAGCATAATAATGGGAATCGCAGCATAGCTTTCTTGCTTTTTAATATACTGTATAAATTGTATACCTGAACGACCAGGTAGCATCCAATCCAATAATATTAGTTTAGGATTTTCTTTTATCTTGTTTATCGCTGTTTTGAAATCGCTCGCTTCAATCACATCATAGTATTTTTGAGATAAAAACAGTGCGATCATTTCACGGATTGCACATTCATCTTCAACTATCAGAATTTTTCTTGTCATAATATTCCTTCATTTGATTTATGGCATAAAAGTGAAGTGAGAAATAATACATTCTCACCAAACTTTTACTTTTTAACTACCCCATTTTACCGCGAATATAATCTTCTGTACGTTGTATCTTAGGTCTATCAAAAATTTGTTGTGTTTGACCAAATTCAACTAATTCACCCAAATACATAAATGCCGTATAGTCGGAGCAACGTGTAGCTTGTTGCATATTATGAGTTACCATAACCACAGTATAATCTTGTTTTAACTCCGTAATGAGTTCTTCAATTTTCATAGTCGAAATAGGATCTAATGCCGAACAAGGTTCATCGAGCAACAACACACTAGGTTTAATAGCAATTCCTCGAGCAATGCACAAGCGTTGCTGTTGTCCGCCAGATAAACTATCTCCGCTTTTATGTAATTTATCTTTCACTTCATTCCAAAGAGCGGCCTTAGTCAATGCCCATTCTACTCGTTCATTCATCTTTTCTTTTGATAATTTTTCAAACAAACGAACACCGAATGCAATATTATCATAAATCGACATTGGAAATGGCGTTGGTTTTTGGAAAACCATACCAACCTTAGCACGAATCAGAGAAATATCCATCTTTGTTGTGAGTAAATTTTCACCGTCTAAATTAATTTCACCAGTAGCTTTTTGATTTGGATATAGCTCAAACATCCGATTAAAACTCCGCAATAAAGTAGATTTACCGCAACCTGAAGGACCAATAAAGGCGGTCACTTTATTCTTAGCGATACGTAAATTAATGTTTTTTAATGCATGAAAATCCTCATAGTAGAAATTTAGATTTTGCACAGCTATTTTGGTTTCTTGTAGACTAATCATATTGCCTCATTATTTTTTATGTTGAAAGAAGAGTCGAGTGAAAATGTTTAAGCAAAGCACAAATAATGTTATTAGAGCTGCACCTGCCCAAGCTAGATTATTCCAATCTGTAAAAGGACTTGCTGCATATTGATAAATAACTACAGGTAAATTTGCGATAGGTTCATTCATATTCCAAGATAGAAATTGATTAGACAGAGCGGTAAATAATAGCGGTGCAGTTTCTCCTGAAATTCGGGCAACTGCTAATAGCACGCCAGTTAAAATCCCTGATTTAGCCGCTCGATAACAAATCATCATAATAACTTGCCATTGAGAGCAACCAAGAGCTGCCGCTGCTTCACGTAAATTATTTGGTACAAGTAATAACATATTGTCCGTAGTGCGTACCACGATAGGAATAAGCAATAAAGCTAATGCGAATGCTCCAGCCCACCCTGAAAAATGCTCGATTTTTGATACATATAAGCTGTAAACAAACAAACCAATAATAATAGAAGGGGCAGAAAGAAGAATATCATTAAGAAAACGGGTAATTTGTGCGAAACGGCTATAACGACCATATTCTGCCAAATACGTTCCTGCCAATACCCCTATAGGCGTGCCTATCAATGTACCCGCACCGACAATAAAAAACGAACCAATCAGTGCATTTAACAATCCCCCTTTTTCATTAGGGGCAGGGGTAGATTGTGTGAATAAATCAATTGATAAAGCTGGAATGCCTTTGGTAATTAGAGTGAATAATATCCAACACAACCAAAATAAGCCGATAATGACTGAAATATAGGAAAGCCCTAACATTAACTTATTGTGTGTTTTACGCCAATAAAAACGCAAGTTTTGATTAGTTTTCATCTTATTTCCCTTTTGTTTGTTGCATTTTTGTAATCATTAATCTTGATAAAATCAATACCATAGTTGTGATAACAAAGAGAAGTAATCCTAATTCCATCAATGCAGATTTTTGTAATCCACCTGCTTCATTAAATTCGTTAGCAATAGCAGATGCGATTGAGGTAGAAGGTGAAAATAAGGAATTAGGCAATTGAAACGAATTACCTATAATAAAAGTGATAGCCATTGTTTCGCCCAATGCTCTTCCCAATCCTAGCATCACACTCCCAACAAGCCCTATTCTAGTGTGTGGTACAATCACTTGTCGAACCACTTCCCAAGTGGTTGCACCTAATCCATAAGCACCTTCTTTTAACATTGGTGGTACTATACTAAAGACATCCCGCATTACGGATGCAATAAAAGGAATGATCATTATGGCAAGCACTAATCCTGCCGTAAATAAACCAACACCAAAAGGTACGCCAGAAAAAAATAATTCTAATCCAGGTAAACTACCCAAATTGTCAATTAGTACTGGCTGAATATGTTCTTGAAATAATGGAACGAAAACAAACAACCCCCACATTCCGTAAATAATAGAAGGAATTGCAGCTAGCATTTCAATTGCAATGCTTATAGGACGTTTTAGCCAATTGGGAGCTAGCTCCGTTAAAAAAATAGCAATACCAAATGAAATGGGTACTGCGATAAATAATGCGATACCCGCCGTAATAAGCGTACCTAAAATAGGAATAATTGCCCCATATTGTTCTTGTACAGGATCCCAATATGTTTCTAATAGAAAACTCCCACCAAAACGTTTAATACTTTCCCAGCTTCCTATGACTAAAGAAATTAAAATAGCAGCAAGTAAAATAAACACAAGCAAAGCAAACAATGCCGTAGTCTGTTTGAATAATGATTCAATCCATGTTTGATTAAAATATTTCCGACTTTTTGTGAGCATAAGTATTTTCCAAAATTATTTAAGATAACCGCACTTTATTAATGTTAAGTGCTAGGTTTTGTATAAAGTGCGGTATAAAATAAAGAGATTTTATTGTTTTAGCTCTGTTTTCCATTGACTTTTAATGGTAGCTACCACATCAGCAGGAATTGGCACATAATCTAATTCAGTTGCCGCATCTTGCCCTCTTGAGAATGCCCAATCAAAAAAGGCTAATACATTTTTAGTTGTTTCAGGATTGTCAGAATATTTATTTAATAAAATAAAACTCGCTGCCGTAATTGGCCAAGATTTTTCCCCCGTTTCATTGGTTAATATAACACCCATTCCCGCCTTTTCGTGCCATTTTGCGTGACTTGCAGCTGCCATGAAACTTTCATTAGAAGGCTGTACAAATTGCCCTGCTTGATTTTGTAATGAAATCCAAGTAAGCTGATTTTGTTTGGCATAGGCATACTCTACATAACCAATGGAGTATTTCATTTGGCGAACATAAGAAGCAACTCCCTCATTCCCTTTTCCACCTTGGCCTGTTAACCACTTCACTGATTTACCTTCACCAACTTGATTTTTCCAATCGTTCGAAACTTTAGATAGATAATTAGTGAAGCCAAATGTTGTTCCAGAGCCGTCTGAACGATGAATCACAATAATGTTTTTATTTGGTAAAGGAAGCGTTGGATTTAATGCAACTAAGTCAGGATCGTTCCATTTTTTAATCTTACCAAGGAAGATTTCTGCTAACAGCTTACCTGATAACTTTAATTTACCAGGTTTAATTTCAGGCAAATTAACAACAGGCACTATACCACCGATAACCGCAGGGAATTGGACTAGTTGGTGTTGTTGTAATAATTCGGATTTCATTGGATCGTCAGAGGCACCAAAATCAACCGTTTTTGCAATAATTTGCTGTTGTCCGCCGCCCGAACCGATGGATTGATAATTAACTTTATTCCCAGTTTCTTTCTCATATAAAGATGCCCACTTCGCATAAATTGGATAAGGGAAAGACGCTCCAGCACCAGTGATGCTATTAGCTTGAGCAAAAGGTAACGTACCTAAGGTTAAAACGATAATAAGATTTTTTTTCATTTTATGCATAAACATAACAAATTCTCCTTGAGTGTTATTTAGATTGCGTAGCGAAGTGTAGAAAATAATTGTGACAGTTTGATGACAATATGAAAAATTTTAAATGGATAATCAAAAGAAAGTAGTTATAAGAAAAGTACAGGTAAATTTGACCGTGTTTTTCTAGCAGAAGGATATTACATTTGTCAATTAATTGATAACGATCTTTAGGTTTAATAAAAGTTGGTAAGTTTTCATGTTTACTCGATAATCTAAATTTTATCCAAATCTAAGGAGGAAAATAAAGACATATCTAATACTAATTTAAAATTTGTTAGTTTTATTATGACAACGTCACATTTAATTTATAGAATTATGTAAATGATAATAATTGTTTTTTATTTTTCTTTTTAAAATTAATTAGTTATATTAAAATTTTTGATAAAAAAACTTGCAATTATCATTTGTGAATTTAAAATGATTGCCGCAAATTACGCTTTATTGCATTTTATCAATCAAAATGGAAAGGAATTAGTTATGCTTAATCAAATAATCATAAACAAGCTGAACGACCAAATTAACTTAGAGTTCTACTCTTCTAATGTTTATTTACAAATGAGTGCATGGTGTTCAAAACACGGTTATGAGGGGGCTGCTACCTTCTTACTTCGTCATGCTGATGAAGAATTAGAACATATGCAAAAACTGTTTAATTATGTAAGTGAAACTAGTGGTATGCCTATTTTAGGAAAAATTGATGCTCCTAAACATGATTATTCTTCATTAAGAGAAGTTTTTGAAATAACTTTAGAACATGAAAAATTAGTCACGTCAAAAATCAATGAATTAGTTGAAGTTACTTTTGAAAGCAAAGACTACTCTACTTTTAACTTCCTGCAGTGGTATGTAGCAGAACAGCATGAAGAAGAAAAATTATTTAGTGGAATTATTGATAGATTTAATCTTGTTGGCGAAGATGGTAAAGGATTATTCTTTATTGATCGTGAACTCGCAACTTTGGAATAGATAGGAGAAAATAGTATGTTATCAGAAAATGTAGTAAAACTATTAAACGATCAAATGAATTTAGAGTTTTATTCTTCTAATTTATATTTACAAATGAGTGCTTGGTGCGATCAGCAAGGCTTTGAAGGCACTGCAAAATTTTTATCAGTTCATGCCGCTGAAGAAATGCAACATATGCGTAAATTATTTACTTATTTAAATGAAACTGGCTCACTTGCTGTAATTTCTGCAATTGAAGCACCTGCACATGAATATAAATCATTAAAAGAAGTAATTGAAACTACCTATGAGCATGAAAAATTAATTACCAGTAAAATCAATGAATTAGTAGGTAAAACCTTTGAAGAAAAAGACTACTCTGCATTTAATTTCTTACAATGGTATGTGGAAGAACAACATGAAGAAGAAAAATTATTTAGTAGTATTTTAGATAAATTAAATTTTCTTGGAGAAGATGGCAAAGGCTTGTTCCTAATTGATAAGGATTTAGGTAATCTCTCTACTAAAGCCTAATTATAGATTATCAAATCTGGCAGATCTTTTATTTAAAATAATGTGTCTGCCAGATTATTTTATTCCAAATTTTCCAAAAATATTTTCTATTGCATAATTACATCTCGTAATCTTATTTCTAATCTTATCAAAACATATTGCTTGCCTTATATTAAGTATATTTTGAGTTAATCAAGGTATTATAAAAATGAAAAGGAGCTATACTGATGAACCAATCGACCAATCGACCAATCGACCAATCGACCAAAATAATAAAACCGTTGTGGTAGTGACTTCAACAATAGGTCTCCAGAATTATCTTTGGCTATTAAAAGCGTACAAAATCAAACTTATCCATGTAAGCATTATTATTTGTTGATGGCAATATTTTCTAGGATAAAGCCAAATCTATATTTATAGAATATTATGGAGGTCGCCCTTGGGCAAAGGAATAAAAAATACAATTTTTAATCAAAAAGTATAAAAAATAAAAATCAGGCTTGACTTATTCCTTTTGCACTAGTTTAATAGTACAAAATTTTCCAAAAGGATAAATAAATATGAACATTCAAACTCAAGCCTTTATTGCGGTGACAGCTCAACCCATTCCCTATTATGCTGACACCACCGCTATTTTTAATACACTTTGCCAATCTAATTCAAATTCTCTTCTACTCGACTCTGCCGAAATCGGAAGTAAAAATAGTTTACAAAGCCTTATCTTAGTCAATGCTGCGGTTAAAATAACGTGCTTAGGTCACAACGTCACATTTAAAGCTTTAAATAAGAATGGAAAACAAGTTTTAAAAGAAATTCATCCAAAATTAACCGCACTTGGAAAAATAAGTGCGGTTAATTTTGAAGAAGAATTTTCTATACAATTTTCGCCACTTGATAATCAACTTGATGAAGATAGTAAATTACAGTCTGCCACTATTTTTGATGGGTTGCGTGTTATTTCTAGTCTTTATCAACATAGCCAAACGCCTATTTTCTTAGGTGGATTATTTGCTTACGATCTCGTCGCAAATTTTATTCCAATGGATGGTATTACATTGCAAAATGATGGTATCAACTGCCCTGATTACAGTTTCTATCTTGCCGAACACCTCATTACTATCGACCATCAAAATCAACAAGCAACACTGAAAAGTTTCTGTTTTGCTCAAGAAGAACAAGTTAATATTGCGAAAACCTCCCTTTCCATCGCACAAAAACTAAAAAATATTGATCACGTTCTTTCTATTAAAGCGGCAAGTGATGAAGTTAAAACAAACTTTGACGATCCTGAATTTACTGGTATCGTAAAAGCCTTAAAACACCATATTAACATTGGTGATGTCTTCCAAATTGTACCTTCTCGCCGTTTTTCCCTTGCTTGCCCGAATACATTAGCCAGTTACGCTCAACTCAAACAAAATAATCCAAGCCCTTATATGTTCTATATGAATGATGAAGACTTTATTTTGTTTGGTGCATCGCCAGAAAGTGCGTTGAAATACGCGCCAGAAAATCGTCAGCTAGAAATTTACCCTATCGCAGGTTCACGCCCTCGTGGTTTTGATGCTCACGGCAATATCGATCCTGAATTGGATGCGCGTTTAGAACTAGAACTTCGCCTTGATCATAAAGAACAAGCGGAACATTTAATGTTAGTTGATTTAGCGCGTAACGACATTGCTCGAGTTTGCCAAAGTGGTACCCGTAAAGTCGCAGAATTAATGCAAGTGGATCGCTATTCTCACATTATGCATTTAGTGTCTCGTGTGGTGGGTAAATTACGCCCTGAGTTAGATGCGCTTCACGCCTATCAAGCCTGTATGAATATGGGCACATTAACTGGTGCGCCAAAAATCAAAGCAATGCAACTTATTTATCAATTTGAGCAGCAAAAACGCCATAGTTACGGTGGTGCGGTGGGTTATCTCACTTCCGATGGACATTTTGATACCTGTATCGTGATCCGTTCTGCTTTTGTACAAAATGGAATAGCCCATGTACAAGCAGGTTGTGGTGAAGTATTGGATTCTGATCCACAAATGGAAGCCGATGAAACACGCCACAAAGCCGCGGCTGTCTTAAAAGCAATTCGTCAAGTTAATACACAAGCAAAATAAGGAAGAATTATTATGGCTAATATTTTATTTTTAGATAACTTCGATTCCTTCACTTACAATCTTGTGGATCAATTTCGTGTATTAGGTCACAACGTCACAATTTATCGTAATGACTGTGATTTAGAAAAACTGGTAGAAACCGCACTCAATACACCTGATACCATTCTTGCACTTTCTCCAGGGCCAGGAACGCCATCAGAAGCTGGGATTTTACTGCCATTGATCGAACGCTTAAAAAATAAAGTGCCGATTATTGGAATTTGTTTAGGTCATCAAGCGTTGATTCAAGCCTTTGGTGGTAAGGTTGTTCACGCTGGCGAAGTGTTGCATGGTAAAGTTTCTCGTATATCCCATGATAACGAAGCGATGTTTAAAGATCTTGCAAATCCAATGCCTGTGGCGCGTTATCATTCTTTAATGGGACAAGATTTACCAAAAGAATTTATCGTCAATGCGGAATATAATGGCATTATTATGGCAATTCGTCATCTCGATTTACCCATTTGCGCATTCCAATTTCACCCTGAAAGTATTTTAACTGTGCAAGGTTCGCAATTATTACAACAATCAATTGAATGGTTGTTAAATAGATAAGACATCAAAAAGTGCGGTAATTTTTAACCGCACTTTAAAGGAGAAAAAATGATTACTGTATTCGGACTTAAATCCAAACTCGCACCACGTCGTGAAAAACTCGCGGAAGTAATTTATAACAGTCTTCATCTCGGATTAGACATTCCAAAAGGCAAGCACGCGATTCGCTTTTTGTGTTTAGAAAAAGAAGATTTTTACTACCCTTTTGATCGTAGCGATGATTACACGGTCATCGAAATTAATCTAATGGCTGGTCGTATGGAAGGCACAAAAAAACGCTTGATAAAAATGCTATTTAGCGAATTAGAGTATAAACTCGGCATTCGAGCTCACGATGTGGAAATTACGATTAAAGAACAGCCTGCCCATTGCTGGGGTTTCCGAGGAATGACAGGTGATGAGGCGCGCGATTTAGATTACGATATTTATGTTTAATAAAATATAGAAAATTAACAAATCCACATACAAAGAAAAACAGGAATAGACTATGCAACACAACCAATTATTAGAACAACTTTATAGCGGACATTCACTTTCAACCTCAGAAAGCACCGCTCTTTTTAATGCAGTCATCCAAGGTGAGCTTTCCAATGAACAAATTGCTGCAATGCTTATTGCTTTAAAAGTGCGGGGAGCAAATACTGAAGAAATTACTGGTGCCGTTGCCGCCTCATTACAAAATGCCAAAGCATTTCCATATCCAAATTATCCTTTTGCGGATATTGTAGGAACAGGAGGCAATGGTCAAAACACTATTAATATTTCCACTACCAGTGCGATTGTTGCGGCATCAATGGGAGCAAAAATAGCAAAACATGGCAATCGTAGCGTGTCGAGTAAATCAGGTGCTAGCGATGTGCTTACCGCACTTGGCGTTAATGTGAACGTCACACCAGAGCAAGCTCGACAAGCGTTAGATGAAATTGGTGTCTGTTTTTTATTTGCTCAACAATATCATTCTGGCTTCCGCCATGTTGCACCAGTCCGTGCCGCTTTAAAAACGCGCACTATCTTTAATATTTTAGGGCCGCTTATCAATCCTGGTCGCCCAACTTATCATTTACTTGGCGTATATGCGCCTGAATTAGTAAAAACCTATGCTGAAACCGCAGTTGCCTTAGAACATCAACATTCCTTTGTTGTACATGGTTCTGGCTTAGATGAAGTCGCATTGCACGGCGAAACACAAGTGGCAGAAATTAAAAATGGCAAAATTGAATATTTCACTTTAACGCCTGAAGATTTTGGCTTAAAAACGCAATCCCTAGAAAGTCTTCGCGGTGGTGAACCACAAAAAAATGCCCAATATCTGACCGCACTTTTACAAGGCAAAGGAAAGGCTGAACATGCTAATGCGGTGGCTGCAAATACGGCATTATTATTGAAATTATTCGGTTACGATGATTTAAAACAAAATGTGCAAAATGTACTGGCGCATCTTGTATCAGGTAAAGCCTTTGAAACATTACAGAAATTAACCACATATTAATAAAAGCTAATTTTATACGCCACAATAAGAAGAAAAATGATGATTACTCAAGATTTTACTAAACCCATTGATTCCGCTACGGTGCTACAAAAAATCGTGCTTGACAAAGCGCAATGGGTTAAAGCAAAAGAAAAGGAATTTCCCCTTTCACAATTTAAACAAAACATTCAAAACTCTGACCGCTCTTTTTATGATGCGTTAGCAAAAGGCACGCATCAAAAGCCCGCTTACATTTTGGAATGTAAAAAAGCCTCCCCTTCTAAGGGATTAATTCGTGCTGAATTTAATTTAGAAGACATCGCCAATGTCTATAAACATTATGCCTCTGCTGTATCTGTTCTGACAGATGAAAAATACTTCCAAGGCAATTTTGAATTTTTGCCTTTAGTTCGCGATATCGTAAGCCAACCTGTGCTTTGCAAAGATTTTATGATTAACGAATATCAAGTTTACCTTGCTCGCTACTATCAAGCGGATGCGATTTTATTAATGCTTTCTGTGGTAAATGATGAAACTTATCGTGTGCTGGCAGAGCTTGCGCATTCTCTTGGCATGGGCGTATTGACAGAAACCAGTAATGAAGAAGAATTTGAACGTGCCCTTGCGCTTGGTGCGAAAATTATTGGTGTCAATAATCGTAACTTGCACGATTTAACTGTAGATTTAAATCGTGTTGTTGAACTCACTGAAAAATACGCCGACTGTATTCCTGCTGATGTACGTATTATTAGCGAATCAGGCATTTACAATCACAAGCAAATTCGTCAATTACAAAAAGTGGCGCATGGTTTCTTAATTGGGAGCAGCTTAATGGGCAACCAAGATTTGAATAATGCGGTTCGCTCGGTAATTTTTGGAGAAAATAAAGTATGCGGTTTAACGCGCGCGCAAGATGTCAAAATCGTTTACGAAAACGGGGCACTTTACGGCGGATTAATCTTCGCAGAACATTCAAAACGCAGTGTGAGTTTACGCCAAGCGCAAGAATTAGTAACCGCTGCGCCACTTCGATTTGTTGGTGTTTTTCAGAATCAAGAAATTGACTTTATCGTCAAAATAGCCAGCCAGTTGCAGCTTTATGCGGTGCAATTACATGGTGCAGAAACTGAAGCATTTATTACTGCACTTCGCCAGCAACTACCAAAAAACACGCAAATCTGGAAAGCGATTTCGGTCAATACTGAAGCCCAAAGTGCGGTCGATTTTACAGATGATTTGAATGTGGATCGTTATATTTTTGATAGCCAAACAGCGAACCAACAAGGTGGCACGGGTAAAACCTTTGATTGGTCATTAATTCCTGAAAATCTTAAACACAAGATTATTTTAGCTGGAGGTATCTCACCAAATAATGTGGAACAAGCCATTGCGCAAGGTTGCTTAGGTTTAGATCTTAATTCTGGGGTGGAAAGTTCTGCGGGCGTCAAAGATCAAGAAAAAGTGCGGTTAGTTTTTAATAATATTTATTAATTTTAATAACATAGAAATCACTAAATTTCAGCTTAAATACTAATAGGAGTAAAAATATTATGTGTTTAGGCGTTCCGATCAAATTGTCAAAATTGATGAAAATTCTCTTCAACTTGCCACAGTAGATGTATGTGGCGTACAACGTGAAGTAAATATTTCACTAGTCTGCACGGGAAATCCAGCCGATTTACTTGGCAAATGGGTGCTTGTTCATGTGGGCTTTGCAATGAGTGTTATTGATGAAGATGAAGCTAAGAAAATCCAAGAGGCTCTGATCACAATGAGCCAACTCGAACATGAAGTTGGAGATTTTTTAGGACTAAATCAAAAATAAAAAGTAGGCATAATGCCTACTTTTTATGTTTTGTTACAACGCCTCAATCGCTTTATACTGCTCTTGGATTTTTTCTAATCCAGATTGGTATTCCGCTTGTTTTTCGCGTTCTTTCGCAATAACCGCTTCAGGTGCTTTAGCCACGAAAGCTTCATTGCTAAGTTTGTTTTCGATGCGTTTCACTTCGTTTTGATATTTTTCAATCTCTTTGGTTAAACGGGCAAGCTCTGCTTCTTTATTGATAAAGCCAGCCATTGGCACAAGCAATTCAGCATTGCCCACGAGTTTCGCTACCGCAAGTGGTGCTGTTTCGTTTGTGGCTAACACTTGAACGTTGTCTAACTTCGCCATGGCTTTTAAAAGAGCGGTCTGTTTTTCGAGAATTTTTGCATTTTCTGCACTTAAATTACGGAATAACAGATCTAAACCTTTACTTGGTGCGATGTTGCTTTCTGCACGAATATTACGCACCGCAACGATCACTTCTTTTAACCACTCAATTTCAGCTTCTGCTTCTGGATCAAAGCCGCTCTCTTCCACTTGTGGGAAAGGTTGTAACATAATGCTGTCAGCAGTAATGCCGACAAATCCTTTCACTTTTTGCCAAATTTCTTCGGTAATAAATGGAATAAGCGGATGCGCTAAACGTAATAATTTTTCTAACACGTGAACCAAGGTTTGGCTTGCCGCACGGATTTGTGCTGCGTTGCCGTTTGCAAATACTGGTTTAGTTAATTCTAAATACCAGTCACAGAATTGGTTCCAGGTAAACTCATAAATCGCATTGGCACAAAGGTCGAAACGATATTGGCTTAATGAGCTACGGAAAGTTTCCACTGTGCGATTGAATTCCGATTGAATCCAACGATCCGCTAATGAGAATTCGATCTCGCCTTGGCTTAAATCTAATTTTTCATTTGTTAAGACGAAACGGCTTGCATTCCACAATTTATTACAGAAGTTACGGTAGCCTTCTAAGCGTTTCATATCCCAGTTGATGTCACGACCGTTTGAAGCTAATGCCGCTAATGTGAAACGCAATGCGTCCGTGCCGTGAGCTGCAATACCTTCAGAGAATTCTTTGCGGGTCGCTTTAGCAATTTTCTCTGCTAATTGCGGCTGCATCATGTTGCCAGTACGTTTTTCAAGTAAATCTTCAAGGCTAATACCGTCAATCATATCGATTGGGTCAAGTACGTTACCTTTCGATTTCGACATTTTTTGACCTTGCTCATCACGGATCAAGCCTGTTACGTACACGGTTTTGAATGGTACTTGTGGTTTGCCGTTTTCATCTTTTACGAAGTGCATCGTAAACATAATCATACGTGCAACCCAGAAGAAGATGATGTCAAAGCCTGTAATTAACACATCCGTTGGATGGAACATTTTGAGCTCTTTAGTTTGCTCTGGCCAACCTAAGGTAGAGAACGTCCATAAGCCTGATGAGAACCACGTATCTAACACGTCTTCATCTTGTTTGAGTTCAACCGCAGAATCTAAGTTATATTTTGACCGCACTTCTTCTTCGTTACGCGCGACATATACGTTGCCTTCTGCGTCATACCACGCTGGAATGCGGTGTCCCCACCAAAGTTGGCGAGAAATACACCAATCTTGAATATCACGCATCCAAGAGAAGTAAAGGTTTTCGTATTGTTTCGGCACGAATTGGATTTTGCCATCTTCCACCGCTTTAATTGCCACATCAGCAAGTGGTTTTACGCTTACATACCATTGGTCAGTTAGCATCGGCTCAATTGGCACACCGCCACGGTCGCCATAAGGCACTTTCAAATCGTGTGGTTTAATTTCGTCTAATAAGCCAAGCACTTCAAAATCAGCGACGATTTTCTTACGCGCAGCAAAACGTTCTAAGCCACGGTAATCCGCAGGAATTGTCGCTTCATAGCCAGCAAGTGGTTTGCCGTCAGTACCGATAATTTCCGCTTCATCGCGAATATCTGCATTTAAGGTTAATACGTTGACCATCGGTAAGCTGTGACGTTTACCCACTTCATAATCGTTAAAGTCGTGCGCAGGGGTGATTTTCACGACACCTGTACCGAATTCACGATCGACGTATTCATCGGCAATAATTGGAATTTCACGATTAGCCAGTGGTAGAACAACAGTTTTACCAATTAAAGATTGGTAACGCTCATCTTCAGGATGTACCGCCACCGCCGTATCGCCCAACATAGTTTCTGGACGTGTGGTTGCCACCACTAAATAATCTTTACCATCTGCCGTTTTTGCATCGTTTGCTAACGGATAACGGAAATGCCAAAGGGAGCCTTTGTTTTCTTTATTTTCAACTTCTAAATCAGAAATTGCGGTGTGAAGTTTTGGATCCCAGTTTACTAAGCGTTTGCCACGGTAAATCAAACCTTCTTCGTGCAAACGAACAAACACTTCTTTTACTGCATTCGATAAACCATCGTCCATCGTGAAACGCTCACGTTCCCAGTCGATTGAGTTCCCTAAACGGCGCATTTGTTGGCTGATTGTGCCACCTGAATAGGCTTTCCAATCCCAAATTTTATTGATGAACGCTTCGCGACCATAATCGTGGCGAGTTTTGCCTTCTTCAGCCGCAATTTTACGTTCCACCACCATTTGGGTTGCAATACCTGCGTGGTCTGTCCCCGCTTGCCATAAGGTGTTATGCCCTTCCATACGGTTAAAACGGATTAAGGTATCCATTAAGGTTTGTTGGAAAGCATGCCCCATGTGTAGAGAACCTGTTACGTTCGGCGGTGGAATTGCAATGCAATAGCTCGGCGCATGTTCATTTTCAGTCGGTTTAAAATAACCGCTCTCTTCCCAATGTTGATAAAGGGCTTGTTCTACCGCAGACGGATTAAAACGGTCTGCCATTTCGAATTTTTGTGTCATTGTTGCTCTCTTTATTTATAGGGCGGACTTTAGTCCGTCATTTTATGTATTTATTGGCGGACTAAGATCCGCCCTACGCTATAATGTATTTAATACATTCTCATATATTTAACTTTGTTTTTTATCATCAAATATATTATTATAAGAGTAAGAACTAGAAGGCTTGTTATCTTTTTCATTATTGGTTAAACTAAATTCAGAATTTAATTCATCTATTTTTTATCTAATCTATCTATTTTATTATCTAATCTATCAACTTTGTCATCTAATTTCTTAACTAAGACTAAATTCTCTTTTAAAGATAATTCCTTATTCTCATTTTTATAACTGTAATTATAGTCATCGTTAGTTTTATAACTTATCTCATTATTCAATGATGACAAATTATCTTCTAAACTCCAAACACCATATTTAATACTTTGCAAGGTATCATAAACCCTATATGATGTAACAATAACAGCCCCTAATATAGCTATAATTATAAATTTAGTATATTTCTTAAGTTTCTTAATTCTAGAAATAAAATTATCGTTCTTTTCTACTGTTACTTCATTGTTTTCCATATATTTTCCTAGATTTAAAAGTTTAAATTCAATAACAAAAAATTCGCTTTCACTCGGATAAATCCCCCGAATCACCTCTTTTAATTCTTCCAACCCCATATTTTCCTGAGCGGCATGTTGTTCCGTCAGTTCATCAAGAGTAATCGGCGACACTCTTAACACTTCAATGGTGCAGAAGTATTGATTATCTTCAAATCGACCAACACATAAGATATCACCTGCTTTAAAATGGCTTTCGGATTTATCTCGAATGGTGATGGTTTTACGCCCTGCGAGAATATCGGCTTCAAAGCGTTGATAAAAGGTAATATCGTTCATTTATTAACCCACGTTTTCAGTAGAAAGATTCCAACCTTGCAGACGTAATTGTTTATAACGTTCTCGAGCTTGTGTTTTTAACGCATCATCTTTCGGCACAAAATCAATAATTTGGGTAAAACTATGGCTAAAATCTGGGATTTCTTGTTGCAAATTAATTAACACATCACGGCGTTGTAAATTTCGTTTTCCAAGCCATGAAATCTCAATCGGTGTGGGATATTGTGTTGCCTCACCCGATAAATTATGTGGAACAAATTCATTAGGATCTCGTTGCCACAAACGCTCGTCAATCTCTAGCGCTTGAGCCTCACTTTCGCAACTAATTAGTACTTTTTTCCCTGAACGCCATATTGAAGCAGCAAGATTACAGGCTATTTCTTCGACAGTTAAAGTACAATTTTCCGTAAGAATATAAAATTGTGCAGTTTTTGCCATTTTAGCCCCGTTATTTTCTCAATCTTGCCCTATAAAAAGGGTAAAATTTTAACGAAAAAACCCTAAAAAATAAATAATTAAATATACATCATTACAAATGCGTGAAAATCCACCGCACTTTTATGATCTATGTCACAAAACTGATTTTTAACGTTTTTGTTACGTTCCACTCATAACTCGGAAGTGTTAAAATCACTTGCGTTTTAATTTTCATTCAATTCATAGGAGTACAGAATGGCATTTCGTATTGAAAAAGACACAATGGGTGAAGTTCAAGTTCCAGCAGATAAATACTGGGCTGCACAAACTGAACGTTCACGCAATAACTTTAAAATTGGTTCAGCCGCATCAATGCCACATGAAATTATCGAAGCTTTTGGCTATTTGAAAAAAGCAGCCGCATTTGCTAATCATGATTTAGGTGTATTACCTCTTGAAAAACGTGATTTAATTGCTCTGGCTTGTGACGAAATTTTAGCAAATAAATTAGATGATCAATTCCCACTCGTTATTTGGCAAACTGGTTCTGGCACACAATCCAATATGAATGTGAATGAAGTGGTTGCCAATCGTGCTCATGTGTTAAACGGTGGAAAATTAGGTGAAAAATCTATTATTCACCCAAATGATGATGTGAACAAATCACAATCTTCAAATGATACTTTCCCAACGGCAATGCACATTGCGGCATATAAAAAAGTAGTTGAGCACACCATTCCTTGTGTTGAACGTTTACAAAAAACTTTTGCGGCAAAATCTGAAGCCTTCAAAAACGTGGTAAAAATTGGCCGCACTCACTTAATGGATGCAACGCCACTCACATTAGGTCAAGAATTTTCGGCTTATGCAGCTCAATTAGATTTCGGCTTAAAAGCATTAAAAAATACGCTGCCACATTTAAGCCAATTAGCATTGGGTGGAACTGCGGTTGGCACAGGTTTGAACACGCCGAAAGGCTATGATGTGAAAGTGGCAGATTACATTGCAAAATTCACCGCACTTCCGTTTGTCACAGCAGATAATAAATTTGAAGCATTAGCCGCTCATGATGCGATTGTTGAAACTCACGGTGCATTACGTCAATTAGCAATGAGTTTATTTAAAATTGCGAACGATATTCGTCTATTAGCATCAGGCCCTCGTTCGGGAATTGGCGAAATTTTAATTCCTGAAAATGAACCAGGTTCTTCAATCATGCCAGGTAAAGTAAACCCTACCCAATGCGAAGCGATGACAATGGTCTGCGCACAAGTATTTGGTAATGACACTACAATCGCATTTGTGGGTTCACAAGGTCACTTCCAATTAAATGTGTTCAACCCTGTGATGATTGCAAACTTCTTACAATCTGCTCAATTATTGGGCGATGCTTGCGTATCTTTCGATGAACACTGTGCAGTGGGTATTGAGCCAAACTATCCACGCATTAAACAACAACTTGAAAATTCATTGATGCTGGTGACCGCACTTAATACGCATATCGGTTATGAAAATGCAGCTAAAATTGCAAAAACCGCACACAAAAATGGCACCACATTACGTGAAGAAGCGATTAATTTAGGTTTAGTGTCTGCCGAAGATTTTGATAAATGGGTTCGCCCAGAAGATATGGTGGGTAGCCTAAAATAATTTACCGCACAAATTAACATCAGTAATATTAAAGGCGAGTAAAATTACTCGCCTTTTTACTGATTTCTAATTTGTTTTTTGATGCGGTTTGTTATAATCAACACAATTTTATTCACGGCAATTTATTATGAAAATGAAATCCCTTTTTGTGGCAATGATAACGTTTTTTTCTGCCACACCTTTTGCCCATTGGCAACCCATCGGAAATGCCGAATACACTTGGGGGCCGTTCCATGTTTATACCATTGGTTTGTTTTCTGAAACGGGCACTTATCAAGAAAATGAACGTCCATTAATGCTCTCTTTCAAATATGAAAAACCTATTGAAGGAAAAAATTTTGCGATTACGCTCATTAAAGAAATCGAAACCTTAAAACTTAATGATGGCGATACTCAAAGCTGGCTAAAAGAAATGCAATCCACATTTCCTGATTTCTCACCAAACGATATATTGAACTATATTGCCTTACCAGATAGAGGCTACTTCGTCTTAAATGATACAGTTTTAGAACACGATTTTGATGCTAAATTTAATCAAGCATTTATCGGCATTTGGCTTGCACCGAATAGTACTTTTGTAAAACTTCAGCCACAATTATTAGGCAAAACGAAAAGCAATCATGAAGCGACAGAGTTTTATCTCAAACCTGAAATTGAATCCTTTGATGAACAAGATTCTACACCTGAATTACCGCCAAATTATTTATTAGATAGTCAGAAAAAATCTCAAGGATAAATTCAGTTTTTTATATTTTGCACCATAAAAAATACCTGTTTCCGAATAAATTATTATCAAGGAAACAGGTATTTATTATTTGAACATTCTCTATCTGACTAAAATTTTTCCCAAACTGGGATAACGCTATCAACTAAATCTAAATTTTTTCCTAACTCAACCCAACCACAAGGGAAATGGAAATCTGAACCAACGGATCCCAACAGATCAAATTCTTTTGCCCAACGAGCAAGCATTTGACGCTGATCTTTTGTTTGACCACAATCCGCCATTTCCATGCCATCACCGCCCCAAGCCTTAAAATCGACTATCAGCTTACGCACCCATTTCCCCGTCATGTTATAACGTAATGGATGCGCAATAATAGCTATACCGCCTGCGGCATGGATTGTCTCAATCGCTGTGGGAATATCAGCCCATTCAGCTTTAACAAATGCCGATTTTCCTTGCCCTAAATAGCGTTTAAAAGCCTGACCATCATTAGATACCTTACCAATCTGCACCAAATAACGTGCGTAATGAGCACGCGTAACTTCACCATCAGCTAAGGCTTTTGCCCCGTCATAAGCATTAGGAATCCCTGCTTTTTCTAATTTATCGCCAATTTCCACCGCTCTTTTTTCCCGTAATGCTTTTTGACTTTGCAAAAGTGCGGTCATTTTTGGATGAGTTTTATCGAAGTTTAATCCTACAATATGGATCCCTCGCCCTTCCCAATTTGTCGAAATTTCTACTCCAGTAATTAATTCAATGCCTACTTCTTTCGCTGCAATCTCAGCTTCATCAATACCCGCAATCGTATCGTGATCGCATAATGCCAACGCGTTCACGCCTTGCGCATAAGCACGATGCACTAATTCAGTTGGACTCAACACTCCATCTGATGCGGTGCTGTGGCAATGTAAATCGTATTTTTTTGTCATTATTTAATATTTTTTACTAATTCTTTTACTAATTTTGGACCGTGATAAATCAATCCTGAATAAACTTGCAACAACTCTGCACCAGCCTCAATTTTCTCTTGCGCATTTTGCAAACCATCAATGCCACCGCTACCAATAATGGGAATCTGACCTTTCAGTTCTTGATGTAATCGCTTAATAATCTCTGTGCTTTTATGCTGCAACGGCTTTCCACTTAATCCGCCTTGCTGTTCGGCATTTTTCATCCCCATCACAGTATCACGAGAAATTGTAGTATTCGTTGCAATAACGCCATTCATTTTATGACGAACCAATGTATCCGCAATTTGGACTAATTCACTTTCCGCTAAATCTGGTGCAATTTTTACCGCAATCGGCACATATTTATTGTATTGGTTTGCCAAAATAGCCTGACGATCCTTGATGCTTCGCAATAAATCATCGAAATAATCACCATATTGTAATTGACGCAAATCTGGTGTATTGGGAGATGAAATATTCACCGTAATATAACCTGCGTAGTTATAGGCTTTGTTCAAACAGAAAATATAATCATCTTTGCCTTGTTCCAAAGGTGTGAATTTATTCTTACCAATATTGATGCCTATCACACCTTTATAACGGGCGTTTTTCACATTTTCTATAAGATAGTCAATACCATTATTATTAAAACCATTACGGTTAATAATGCCTTCAGCTTCAATCAAACGAAACTGACGTGGCTTTGCATTCCCATCTTGTGCGACGGGCGTGACAGTTCCCAGTTCTAAAAAACCAAAACCCAATGCGCCGAAACCATCAATCGCATCGCCATTTTTATCCGCTCCTGCCGCCAATCCAATGGGATTAGGAAAATTTACACCCATTACCGTTTTCGGAAAGCCTTTGGGAGCATGAATAATAGATTTTAAGATCGGTTGGAATAAAGGATTACCTGCTAATTTCAAGCATTGAATCGTGAAATTATGAGCCTTTTCAGCATCCATTTGGAAAATGCCGTGACGGAATAATTGATACATACTCGTTTATCTCTCAGGATAGTTTACTGTAAGAAAAGTGCGGTTAATTTTCACCGCACTTTAAAGGTAAGGTTGGTCGTATTCTACGAGGAACAAAAATGATGTGCAAATAATAAAGAAATAATTAATGGAAAATATTGCAAAATTAAGCTCTACACGAGCATTAATACATTTTAATTATGTATAAAAAACGGCTAGTTTTATTTTTATGGTGCCTAGGGTCTTTCTCTTTATGTTGGGAATTGCTATTGTTCAATCTCCTGTTCAAGTGCGGTTAATTCCTCTGGTGTTTTTAAAGCCAACAAACGGTCTTCAAATGCTTGACGTTGTCCGATAATGATACCAATCACGACGGCAAACTGGGCGGATTTCTCAATCACTTTTTCTACCAATATTTCAAACGGCACACCACGATTTTGGGCGATTTGTGTGAGCATCGGTGTCGCTGTGTTGTGGTCGGCTTGCCACGCTAACGCCTCTTTTTCCTGACGGTAAAAACTTTCAATTTCCGTTTGTGGATAGCCTGCCAGCAATCCATTTTTAGGTAGATTTTTTGGCGTTTGTAGGTTAAATCGCCGTTAGCGTGCATACGAAGTGTGCCAATCTCTCGGTTGTTTGATTTATATTCGAACCAGCAATCGCCATTGTTTGCCCCGATATTTAAATGGTCTCCATGTGAAGCATAGTGCTGGCTGTCTGAAATACGGATATTTCTTTTTTGCCACAATACGATTTTCAAAGGATTTCTCGCCATTAATGCTTTCGTTACCATTTAAACCAACCTTTCCATCTGCGGTAGTTTTGGCTTCTACTGCTTTGTCATAGGCGGTTTTAACGGCTTTTGATGTTGCAGCTTCGGTTTCGCTGTCGCTGTTAGTGGCTGAGCTTAGTTGCACGATCCCATATTGTTGTAACGTTGCCCGTGCAATTTCATTTAAGGCAAATTCCCCATCCACGCAATAAGTCGGGGAAATTATCGACCTCACCTTGTTTTGCAGATGATGCAAAAATGCTTTCATCTGGCTTATTTACTAATGCCATATATGACCTCTTATGTTAAGTTGAAAAGATATTGCACACCTGCTTGGCGTGGCAATATATCTAAATGATTGATTGCGAATCTCTTGAAATCAGATGTGCTCGCACTTGGAACAGAGATAGAGACGGTCATATCGTAGTTATCCACGATGTGACAACCTTCGCCAAAAATAAATAGGCACGCCTCAATTAAGTTTGGTAGCGTGCCTATTTGGTAGTTTTTAAGGATTCTGCATTTAATCAGGAACCGATAATCATCATCGGATAATCTGACGGAATCAGACAGCGGGTCTCGTTTACGATACCACTGAGCACCGCCTAGTCTTTTTTGGCTAAATCCAAGTGCATTGGGCGAATTGCGGAAACCGAAAAATTTACGTAATTGATAGCCATTAATAACCCGAAATTGCCCGACGTGTTTACCTACTTCGCCTGCACGAGCAGGCGTTTGTTCATAAGCGTAACTCATTTAGTCACTCTCCTTAACTGTTGTAAGTTTTGTTGAAATCTATTTTTGGTGCAGCTTTAGGCTCCGCATCACCAAGCAAAATATTGCCGAGTGATTTACGTTCATCCGCTAATTTCGCCACGACCGCTTTTGCTGTTTGATATGCACCCGAAATTTCCTCATCGGATAATTTGGCTGCCTCATCTTTAGTAAAAATGCCCTGCGCAACTACCGCACTTTCTTGGATTTCACGCACAGTCGCGTTATCCGCAAAATTGACTTCTTTAAATGCAGTTTTAGCATCAGCCAACACGGCAGCTTGTTTTACTTCTGCGTCACGTTTTGCTTGTGCATCTTTTAGCTGTTGAATTTCTTCATCTTTAGCTTTAAGGCGTTTTTCAAGCTCTTCTTTTTCCACGTCATCTTCCTTTTTATTTTCAGGTTTAGATTGTTTTTCTTTTGGTTCGGTTGGTTGTTTGCCTTTTGGCTCTTTACCTTCTTCACTACCAGACTTTTCTTCGTCCTCAATTTGTTTTTTCTGTTCGTCCGACAACTTGATGCCGAACGCACCTAAAAACGCATCGAGAATTTTTGCGGTTTTCCCCATAATGGTTTTATCCTCATCGGCAAGTTTTACACTTCCACCGCAGCGACCCTTTGCCACAATCGCTACGTGGTTGCCGATCATCGGCGACATCTCAAAATCTGCATCTTGTACCGTGGATGGCTTAATATCGCAGTCATAACCACAAGATAATTGCTCAACACCATTCTCCTGCACGGTTTTAATCGCAGATTCATCATAAATCCAAGCCTCTGCCGTGAGTTCATCGCCCACTCGCTTAACATTACGCACGACACCGACAGAGAGCTGTTTCCAGTTTTTCGCATTCACCCCATCTTTAGGATGACCAACGGTTAATGTGGCATTTTCAAAACTTTTAATCGTTTCATCGCTAAATAATGATTTCTCAGTGCGAGCGACTTTTTTAATACCGTCTTCTTTTAAGCCTAGTTCTGTAGCGAGGTAATCAAATACCCCAACTTTAGAAATGGTTGCGGGCACAACTAAAAAACCATCTTTAGTGATGGTTCTTTGTGTGGCTGCTTGAGTGGTTTTATCTGTAAATTTCATTTATTTACCCCAATAAAAAACCCGACCATTTCTGATCGGGTTGTTTGAATAGCTGAATTTAATTTAGAGCCATCATTTGATGGTAAGCGTTACGCTTGCTTTCTCGCAAGGATTGTATTTCTGACTTCGTCAGGTGTCTTACGTGAATTAATGATGAATCTTGCTTCCCATTCTGTAAGCCGCGAGAAGTCGTAGCCAAATTCTTTTTTCCACCAACTTTCAAGTTCGCCATATTTACTCCGTAATTCTGCTAATGTGTCTTTAGATAGCCTTAATTGTACAGAATATTGTTTGCCGGTTAAAGCATAAGATGCAATAACTTTTCCTTTATTCTCTTCAATATAGCCTTTTAGACTAGCTAATGTACCACCTTGTGTTTGTGTGTCATCTAAAATAATAGCATATTTATCTTTTGGAACCATACCATCAAAAGCTGGAGAATAAACCAATCGATGCCATCCATCTCCCCCAGTTCTAGATACTTTTGTTGCTTGAACAATTGATAAATCAACAGGGATATGGAGCTTTTTAGATAATACAGTAGCAATAGCTACAGGAATCATATTTCGACCAACGGCTTCTTCTGCATGAACAGGGATTAAAATTGCATTTTTATTGCCAACCAATTGTTTCAACTTATTTACCGCATCATCTGTAACTAAATCTTTAGCAAGTTGATAAGCATCTTCAATACTACCCTTTTTAGCATTTTCATATAGCGGATGTGATGTTGCATCTCCTAATTTCCTATCAATGATAGTATCAGGGAAATCATCAGACCATTCTGAGCGCATTTGTTGTTTTTCCTGTTGGCTAACTATTAGGCTATTTTTCACTATCTGCTCGTTATTATCAAGCACCGGAATCTGAACACACCGACAATTAACATCATGACCAGGGTGACCAGTATCGGCAGGAGGATTGGTATATTCGAATATCAGCCCATCCTTTTCAGCATGGCTTGCACGCACCCGCTCATCACCAGATGTTGACCACATATATTTTTTTATGCCCACTTCCTCATGGCGTGCTCGAGTTAATGCTGCATTTAATTTTGAGGACTGGTCTCGAGCAATAAGCATTGCACGACTTTCTACATCTTTCCCTAGTTTTTTGAGTTGTTCGGCTAAGTCTTTATTCAATGTCCCCTGAACCATCGCTTGCGTGACGGCATTTTGCACTTTATCAAGATATTGAGTGCGAATGGATTTGATTAATTGGATGTTACTTACCGTTAATTCATTTACCCTTTCCACAACATTAGGACTATTGCGTAAATAGGCGGATAAATCGATGCCAGTTTGATTTTTTAGGTTGGTTGATATTTCGGCATGGTTTTGTGCATCGCCACGGCTAACAAAGCCATTGGCGATATTTTCGGCCTGTGAAGTGCGGTCTGATTTTTCGTACTTTTCTAATACTTTCATCAGCGCTTTCGCACTAATCGCCTGGAACCCTTTCGCATCGTCCATAAAAAAAGAGCCTTGCGGTTGTTGCATAGCTCTTTCTACATCATCGGTCATTGTTTTGACGAACTGCTTAAGCTGCTGTCTATACCAAAGCTCCGTTCTCTTGCTCATCTTCACTGGCTTGAACTTGCGTGCTTTCGCCCTCTGGTTCTTCAAAATTTCTGGCAAGTTCATCAGCATTTTTCATTTCCTCAATGTCTTCGGCGGAGATATTGGCAAACAAGCCACTTTCGCGCAGTTCGTTAGCAATTTGATATTCGTTTAATACGCCGTTTTGAATCAACGTATTCGCGGCAGTGGCGAATGTGTTCAGCATATTGATTTGCTGTTCCTGTTTCACCGTGGTTAATGGCACGAACTCAAACCACCAATCGGCAGGCACGCCACCGAATAGCTCATTGCAAATCATCGGATCGATGACTTCAAAGATTGGGCGAAGACGTGCTTCTTGTAAGCGGTGGATTGATTCGTGGTAATTTTGGATGTCTTCGTCACCGCTCGCCAATCCAGAAACAGACTGACCAAATAAGATTGTCACCGGCATATCCGCTGCCCCAGCTACCGCATTGCGAAATTCGGTAAGTAGGTCTTTTAACCCTGAAAATGTCAGTTCTTTTCGGTCATACTCGTTTTCGGCGTCAAGTAAAAGACTGTTTGTTGCCGATTTGATAGATTGCACCGCAGAAATGACACTTGCGACTTCGTTTTCCATGCCGGCGGCGATTTTGTCAGATAGTCCCGCAATCTTGAAAATATCAATTTTACTTTCAAAAATAAGGTCACCCACATTCGCAGAGGCGCTATCAAAGCGTTTAAGTACATCAATAATCTTTTCAAGGTCTGACACACCCCAAATATCATTGTCAGATAAAGGTGCATCATTGGCATTGATAATTAATAAGCGTGAATGATGCACTGAAACAGATTGTGTACCGCCAATAATGGTATATTCACTATATCGACCAAAATTTGCGGAAAACACATCATCATCTCGTTGCCCTGTGGGAGAAATCTTCCATTTAGGTAAGATAATCAACCGTTTTAAGCGTTCGGTAGGTTGCAATGGTGATGTAACATTAATGGTATCGGTTACCACCAATAAACCCACTGAACCATATAGACTAGACCACTGCAATGCTTTAGTTAATGTCTCACGCAGTTTTAATCTACGCTCAAGTTTAGTGAACTCGTCTAGCTGTTCAGATTTTAAGTCATTGGAAAAAATATCTCGCCAGTTACGCACCATATCTTCCGAGCGTTTAATACAGACCTTGTTTGCAATCCAGTTATCACGCCATAATGCTTCAATCTGCATTAAGTCATCCGTTAAACTCAGCCCACGAGCATAATATGTCTGGTCTTGTTTGCTACCTAACTTTAGCGCAAGTGATTTGATGCCATCTAAAATATTCATCTTATAAATCCAGTAGTGATTTAGGTTTCCCTAAAATATCCGTTATTGCCATTACCAATGCATCGACTTGGTCATCGTGTGCGTGGCTATCTGTTGCGGTAAATGCCTCACATTCACTAATAAAATCTGCTACCCAAGGCGCATTCTCAGGTATCATCACATAACCGCTTTCAATATATCCTTGAATACCTAAAACACGAGTGTACTTATCTGCATCAACTTGAATGGGCGAGATTGGGATTTGATTATTTCTGCGTATAGTTTGAATTAATCCTGTGCCACTGGCTTTATCTTCCACATTTGCTCGAGTTAATATTCCAGTGTCTTTTCTTGCCTTGTGTTTAGCCCAAACATCTTTTAATGTCTGCTCAAGTTCTGGGGCTTCCCATTTACCTCGCACAAGATCAAGGATATAAACTTTGCCATCAATGCCTTTACCGGCAACAATAAAAACTGAATAGTCATTGTGCTGTTTAATTTTTTGTGCAGTGTCTGCGTAGATTGCTTTGACTTTAATTAGTGGAGGGATTTTGTATCGACCAAACCAAGAGCCTTTAATAATGCCGCCACCCTTATTAGATGGCCTTTGTTGATATAAAGCATTCCACGCTTGAGAGCCAACAGCCTTTCTAATTTTGCTCAATCGCTCTAAATCAAAGCGTTCTGGGTGTAATGGCTCGCCCTCTTTGCGGAACTCCTCATCCTCTTCGGCAATAGCAGGAAATTTCACTATGCGCCATTGGTCGCCACCATTCTTCATCTCTTCAATTAATCGACCAGCTAAATCATCCTCATGCCATCTTGTCATGCCTAATAGCACGCCAGATTTTGGTGATAAACGCGTATAAAGCGTGGTTGTGTACCAATCCCAAACGCCATCTCTAACTGTTTGAGAGTTAGCCTCTTTAGCATCTTTTACAGGGTCGTCAATAATGGCTATATCCGCCCCCATCCCTGTAATACCGCCACCAACACCAGCGAAGCGATAAGCGCCTTTGTGACCCGCAATTTCAAAAATCTCACTATTACGCAAAGGCTGCCCAGAGACAGTCGCAATGCGTTTATCATTTAAGGATGATTCGGGGAATATATCGTGGTAGCTCTCGTCATCCATTATTCGCTGAACGTCTCTATTCATTCGGCTAGCTAAATCAGCAGAATAAGAACAGGCAATCATCTGCAAATCTGGATTTTTACCAAAAGCCCAAGCAGGAAAACGACGACTAAATAATTCACTTTTACCACTACGAGGCGGAGCAAATATCATTAATCGAGGTTGCTTGCCATCTATTACATCTTGATAAAATTGCTGCAGCTCTTTTGCAATGAGAATATTGAACCATCCTGTTACGAAGTCAGGTTTGGTTTGCAAGGTAAAATCAATCAAGCTCTTTTGAGCTATCATCACATCCAGTTGCTTTAGATTTAAGCTCTCTAAGAAGTTTGAGTTCATCGACACTTAACCTTGATAAATCCATAGATATTTTTTGCTCAATCGGTGCCCCATTAACACCAGTGATTTCTTGCGTTACTTTATCACCATATTTTTTAGGGGCGACTTTGGTGATATACCATTTGCGAGCATCAACTCTCAACTTAGCTACGCTAACATTTTCGGGAGTAGCAAGATCTGAAATCTCCAACATCTCCTCAAGCAAAAAATCGGCTTGGTTCTCGCGCGCACGCGCGTACTGCTGACAAAACTCATCGTTTTCATTTAACCAACGAAAGATAGTTCGTTGATTTGGCATTCCAGGACGCTCACAAATCTTACGCAAACTTTCACCTTGAGCGATAAGCTGACAAATATCATCAGCCACTTCCTTTACATAAGATGATGGGCGACCAGTTTTTTTCTTCCCCACGCCATCAGACGTGGATTTTCCTTTCACGTCTGACATAGAAAATCCTTAAAACAACTTGAATAAAACTTATAAAACCTATAAAATACTTATTAATTAAATGTAATACTTTAGCTATGAAAGAAATCATCTATCAGCCAAAAGCATTAAAACAATTGAGAAAGATTCCAACAAAAGCACATATAATTGAAAAATGTGAGTCGCTTAAAACCTTTCCCGATTGTTCTAATATCAAAGCACTAACCAATCACACTTACGAATATCGTTACCGTGTTGGTGATTATCGTGTTTTCTTTAATATCGTTGGCAATACGATGAATATCGTATCTATTGAAGAGGTTAAAAAAAGAGATGAACGCACTTACTAATATTCAATACATTAATAATGAGCAAGGCGTACCTGCTTTTGCTGTTATGCCAATTGCCACGCTTAACTGGCTAAAACAAAAAGCGAATTTTTCAGATCCTATTGAAACAGGTATCCCTGAATCTGTCGCCAAACTAGCGTTATTAAACGATTATTCTGCATTGCGTGCTTGGCGTGAACACTTAGGTTTAACCCAAGCTGAAGTTGCAAGCCGCCTAGGCATCTCTCAATCAGCTTATTCGCAACATGAAAATTCACAAACATTGCGTAAAAGCACTCGTATTAAAATAGCGACAGCACTTGGCATTAATCCCGCTCAATTAGATTTTTAATCTATTTACTGCCTTTTGCTTGATTAATCCACTTATTGAGATTATCTACTTGGCTTGCACACTTATCTCGCTCTGCGGTTACCTTAACTAACTGTATGACTACATCGCCGTATGTTTCCCCAGTAAATGCTGTTCTTACACAAGGTGCGGTATAGGCTTGAGGCGGATAAATATATTCTGCTTTAGTCGTGACTTTATTTGTACAAGCGGTCAAGAACAGACTGAGGCAGACGAGTGTTGGCACAAGGCTGTGTCTTAATGATTGTGTTAACTGATTCAACATTTTCTGTTGCTACCCTTTCTATTTCATCATTACGCCGTTGTTGCTCAATAACTGCATTGCGTTCTTGTTGTAATGCAAGGCTTAATGATTTGTTAGCATCTTCTTGTTGCTGGATAGTTTGGGCTTGTGCTTGGTTCTCGGCTTTTAAACTACTTATCTTCTGAGATTGAAACCAAGTCCAACCACACAAGCCCAAAATCAAACAAAGTGCGGTCAATTTTATGGCAGTTTCAAATCGGCTAAACATAATGCTTTCTCTTTTTCTCGGCGAACCACCAAACCTGCTAATTTTTTACCACTGGCATACACCCATCTAGGAAATTCGCCACAAGCCTTTTCATATTGTTTTGCTCGAAGATATTTAAACATCGTAGATTTGCTTACTGCCCCACAACCCACATTAAAAGTGATTGACACCGCAGAATCAAATACCGATTGCGGTAACATCTCGCCATTACCATATTTATTCACACATCGTTCAGCAATCACAATATCATTCTTCCAACGTTCGGCAATTTCCAAATCTGTGTAACGGTGTTTTGGATTGATTTTCTTACCACCATATTCAGTTGAACCAATTCCTACGGTCAAAACATCCGCAGGGCATTGATACGGATCACGTCTGCAACCCTCGGCATTCCCAATAATTTCAGCACCTACAGGACTTAATCTTAGCTCGCCACCGAACTGAGCATACATTAATCCCATTACCGTAATCACAGAACAAACACCAAGAGCTTTCCTAGTTTTTGTCAAAATCATCATCAAATCCTAAAGACAATCGTTTCATTTTCACACGGTGTATTTCTTCTGCACGCCGTTCTTCATTTTTTCTAACTTTCCCTTCTTGGCATTTAGCATACATATTCACGAGACCACTTATTAAACCTATAACAAGCCCCATAATAGCCAGCCATTCTTGAAATGAATACATTGCCCAGAACGCACCAAAGCCAGACCAAAAAATACTTTGGCTTCCTGCATCTTTTAACATTTTTACACTCCACCCATTTACAGGGCTGATAAAAAAGCCCACGCATTAACGTGAGCTTGTGATAGATGGCCTTACCCCGTGCGATTTCTCGCGCAATAAAGTCTAACAAGGTAAGGAGCTATTACTGTAAATAAAAAAATCCCCTAACAGTATCAACAAGTAGGGATTTTTACATAACTCAATATAACGACTACCACCAACGAACGGCACTAATAAAAGGCGTCGCAAAAAGAAGACAAATTCCCACAGCTAAAGCTACAATCGCAAAGGCAATCGCACCACGAATAACAGGTGTTGAATAAGTTTCCATATTTAATCCTTCTTTTGGATGTATTTTTAGTTTCGTTCTGTTATACTTAATCATAAATTCGTTCCTTTAAATCGAGCTTAACAGGAATGAAAAAAGCCGAAGTGTTCCCGCACCTCGGCTTTCTTTTGCATATAAAAAAGCCCCGACCGTTTCCGATCAGGGCTGTAAAATTCTTTCTTGCGTTTGCTATGCACTAAAACCGCAACTTACCGAATATAGTACACTTTCACTTGCAAGTAATCAAGTGTTTTTATAATTTTTATGCAAAATCCATTCTTCGCACAATTTTTCAAAAGTGCGGTCGGATTTTGCGGTGTTTTACGCGTTAAAAGATATTTTTTTAATTTGCGTTAGTGATGGATTTTCTATTTGTTGTGCGAGCAGTTTTTCGCCCTCGTGTAAAAAATAAGAAAATTCACTAAGTAGGCTATTTGCACGGCTGGTAAGCTCGTTGCTTCGGTAATGGCGAGCTATGCCGAGTAAAGCAAATTGTTTTTCTTGATAGAAAATAACTTTCTCTGCCAGTTTTTGAGCCAGTTTTGCATGTTTCATAATGGCATCAAAAATATATTCAGGGATGATAACTTCTTCGCCTTTTTTAAATAAACCATCAAGATTTAGGGTAAGAAAGTGAATGTATTTAATGGCTTGAGAAAGTTGTTCTTGAGAAAGTTCATCAATGTGTTCGACGCCAAATTGTTGATGAATCAGTTGATAAACTTCAGAATAGATGAGCCCTTTTTTATTCACTAGGAAGCTGACGGCATTGCGTAATCCAGTTCTGTCATTGACGGATGTTTTGCTTTCATATTTTCCTGTTTTGCGAATAGTAGGTAATACTTCCGCTGTAACTCATTTTCTAAAACGGTGTGGAATAGATCCTTTTTTAACTGCATCACGGCAACGTAAGATCAAAGTGTACATTCCGCTTTCGGAAACTAAACTTAGACTTTGAGCACCGTTTCCTGCCGACCCTAACTTTAAGTTAGAGTCGGAGGAAATCATTTTTTCATCGTCATCTAAGTTAAGAATAGCTTTACTTGGATTTAAAATTCCCAATGTATCGCAGAGATCTTTTGCAACGAACCAAGGTTTGCCATTAACAGCGATTACACGGATTTGTTGAGTTTCAAAATTGAATGTAGAAAGTTGAGTTTGAGTAGTGATTTGATTAGTCATAATTGACTCCTTTTGGTTTTTCTGAAGTTTTTACCCTTAATAGGGTGTCGAGAGGTTCAGAAACCGCCAAAAGTCGGTCGGGATTATTCCCCCGAAGGGTATTGTATTCTCCGCCCTCTCGACATTGAGCCTGTACAATCCTTTTCTAATGGCTGGAAAAAGATCGCAAAATTTAGACACAAAAAAACCGCTTGTCTGACGGGTGCGGATTGCCGCTTTTGGTTAAGGTTCTGACGCCTATGGAATACATAATAGTATTTTTTATTTTTGTGGTCAAGATCTCATTTTTATTTTTCAATATATATAGTATATTTATCTAGCATTTAAATGATATTTGGAGATTCTGATGAAAAAACTATCTGTACAAATTGCCCTAGCTGTATTAATGGGTGCATTATCAATGTCATCTATTGCCAAAACAGAATGTTTTGGAGAAGGTGAATATCGAGTTTGTACCGAAACCATTACACAATCTGATGGTACAACTAAAGTAAGATCCTATGATACGATGGGGAATAATTACTCGGTAGAATCAGGATGTAAAGGTAATACCTGCTATTCTCAAGATAGTGAGGGAAATTCATATTCGATAAAATCATGGTGTGATGATAAAGGATGTCATTCAGAGGATAGCGATGGTAATCGTTGTACTGTTACCCCTTCAGGGAAAATGATTGGTTGTGGACAATAATTTACTTTTTAAATATGAGGAGTTGAAAATGGAAGAAATTACACAAATTCAAAAAACAGAAACTCAAAATTCTGATCTATTGGCATGGGGGTGGCTAAGCTACCTTGTTGCATTTTTCTCTATTGGCTTGGGATTATATAAACTTTTCGTTTATTATAATTCAACCGTAGAAAGCCTAAGAAAAAATGCTTACGTTAGTGGTGATGCTTATAATTATATCATCAATGGCACTCACTCAACGGTGTTTTGTGTTATTGGTTTAGTCTTTGCTGTCATCGGTGCAGGCTGTTTTATTGTTAATGCGATAAATAACAAGAAGTAAAGAATAAAGCCCCTTGGCTGTCAAGGGGCGATATGGTTATTTCTTTCTTGAGAAATTTTCATCATTTTGACAATATTCTAAACAATCTCGAATTAAGCCACTGATTCTTAGAATATTTTCAGGCCTGTTAATTATAATGTTGTTACCATTGACTTCCAAACCAGCTCGTTGGATTTCTGCCTGGTGGATATCAAGTAGCTCTAATGGTACATTGATACACGGTTGCTGTTTATTATCGAAATATCTCAAAATCCAACGATTAGATTTACCTTGATATAAAACACTAAAATAACTTTCAGTGTCTTTTGCGACTAATTCCGTATTCTCGCCAATAATTAATACAACATAATCAAACAGCAATCGTTCCGTATATGTAGTAACAATCTTGCTATTTGTTGCATCAATAATTGGAGCTTTTTCGTCAATTTCAGTATTCTCTGTTTCTTTTGGCTCAGGCCCTTGAACTTGGCTTGAAAGTCCAGATACAACCATTGCACTAACCGCTTTCTCTACGGCTTGTTTCACAATCGGTGTTATCGAATCAATAAAACGTTGATTTAATTGTCTACCTACATTAGAGCGACCAGCAACATATCTTACAAATTCTTGATCGACTTCTTTTAAGCTTTCACTAATTGTTTTTGTAAATGCGGATAAATAGACACTTTCTTCGGCTAATGTTCGCAAAGCTTCGGGTTGGAAACGGTCGTGGCAAAATTGGCTTAATTGATTTATTTTGGAATCATCTACATTTTCAAAGTTAATTCTTAAGAATGGAGCTTCATCCATTATGTTTTTATCTTTTAAATCAGTAAAAAAACGCCATTCTCTTCCGTTAGTGACGGCTGCAACTGTTACCTCTGGAGTTGCATTAAAATATCTGGATAACTGCGGAGAATGATTTGTTAAATTTTCATTATACGATTTTGCCTCAATGAACATAACAGGGACATCGTGACAAAATAGAGCATAATCAACTCGTTCACCATTCTTTGCTCCAGCAAAATCGGCAGCGTACTCAGCTTTTACTTTAGTAGGGTCATAAGCCGAAAAGCCTAAAATATCAAGAAATGGAAGAATTAAAGCTTGCTTTGTTGTTTCTTCAGTTGAACAGTGTTGCCCTACTCTAATTACATGTTGAGAGTGAGATAATATTTTTTCTTTGAAAATTTGATCGCTCATTTTTATTTCCTCTAGAATAAATTTTGCATTCATTCTATGGAATAAAAAATAATTCTTTAAGTTTTTAATCAAAGTTTTTTCTAATTTTGTGATCTACATCTCAAATTCAGGATGCCCTATCAAATTCTCAAATAAAAAATCTATATAGATCTGATTTAGATTTATTTATCCCAAAAACATAAATTTAATCTTCGCCCCAGTAAATGCACCTTTTAGGAATCTTACACCCCTAGCACGCTCACGATACATATGCGCAGGGGAAATATGAAGTGCGATACAAATATCTCGCTCTTTCGCTTGTTGAACGTATAGTGCCATTAAGATTTGGTATTGCAGCAAACTATCCTCGTGAAGATTCATTATCTGCTCCTCAATTTTTAAGCATTCGTCATCCGTTAAGAATCGAATGTGAGCCTTGCGCAAGGTAGGTAAAACAGGAATAGAAATTGTGGTGCTTGGGTATTCTGTGCCAATTCTGTCTCTACCCCAGCAATTACCCCACTTTTCCAACACTCTCTCAACGCTATACGACATTCTACTCTCCTTCCAGCTCTTTAATTTTTGCCTTGTAATACTTAATCATCGCCTTACAATCTTCAATGGTGTATTTCTTTGGTTCGTGATCTTGCCGTTCTAACCAAGCTACCTTCTCTGCACCGATACGCTTCACAAGGTTAATTCGATACTCAATGACATTACCGCTTTTATGCTGATTACATGGTACGCACTGCTTAAAACAGTTAATTTCGCAAAATCTTAATTCAGGACACGCCCCCACACTCCGATAATGTCCAGCGTCATATTTGCCTTGATGATACGGACCACAACTGATACAGGGTTCATTTTTATCTCGTAAACGGATAAATTTATTAAAGACCGATTGCGCCTCTTTCAGCCATTCTGAACGACTTTTTAATTTAGCCTTACGTTCCCTTTGCTTTTTCTTTTCTGCTCGTTCTTGTGCTTTTTGTGCATTATCTCGAGCTAATTTAATCGCACATTCAGGCGAGCAAACTTTCTGTGTCGAGCTAAAGGTTTTTACAAATGCTTTGCCGCAGACTTTGCATTGATACTCTTTCGCCATTAGCCAAACACCATATTAAACATTCCCCAAACTGCCGCAATAAAAAGTACGATTTTTAACTCTAAAATCTCGTCATCATTTAAGCGTTTCATTTAAACGCCCCATCTATCGTTAAATCTCACGCCATTTTGCACGCCCCAACTGGTAATGTACTCTATTAGGCTTGCTAGTCGTTTTACGCTCATTTGAGCAGTGCTTTCTCGTAGATTGATAACTTCCCCCTCAAGCCCGATTACCATTTCAGCCTGACCGCCTGTTGCGATTTTATGAGCCGATACCATAATCATCTTCCAAGTGTCGATGTCTCGCTTTTTACCGTTAAATTCGCACTGTTTGCTAATATCACTTAGTAGTGCGTGAAGTTTTGAGTTCTGCTCAAGTGAGCGTGTTATTGGTTGGATTTTTACGACCAACGGCTTTTTATCGTCCGTTGGCAGCTCTTTGATTAAATCCAAGCAATTATTTTTAATGCGTTGATCGCGTAAAAAGAAAGGTTTGTATTGGCTCATCACATCATTCCCAACGCTTAAATAACATCGCAATACTCATTCTTTGTACTCCACGCCTAAATCTTCCAACCCAAAATAACCGCAAGATTTTGTTCGATTTACGGTGCTGTATTTGCTTACCTGCGGAAACGGTATTGGCTCAATTAAGTGACCGTTACAGCGAAAACGATCGTCATCCCATTCGCTGCTCGATATAAAATAATCTGGCGTATAAAAATCCTCTAATTCCGCACCGCACTTTGGGCATTTATAGCTTGTCATTGCAATGCTCCTTTCATCATTGCCATCAAACTATCGCGCGCCCTATCAGCCTTCGCTTTATCGTAAAAACGTGGCTTTGTTGGAATCATTTTAGGAATATCCTCAAAAGGAAAATTCGACCGCACTTTTTCTGCCGCTTTTGTGAGTAATTTCGGAATAGCTTTCAACGTGTCCTCTTCCGATTTTTTCTTGCACTTTTCGTACAGATTTTTAAGCAACCAAAATTCCACTTTTGAACGATATTGAAATTCATCCCGATTGAATCGGGCATAGCCTAAGAAAGTGTTATAACGTTGGTATAATTCCGCTTCATTCGGTAAGCCCAATACGTGGTAGTCCAGAACTTTGCATGCTTGAATAAATTCACCTACACTTGGCAAATACCCATTTGGCTTAGCACGCATTTCCGCCATACCTCGTTTAACTTGTGTTATTTTTGTAATTCCATTTTCAGCAAAGCCTAAAATCCACTGACGTTTTACTACCTGCAATCGCTCTAGAGTGAGGTTGAGCAACTGAGGGCAACTAGCGCAAAGTTGGTCGAACAACGTATCAATAAATTTCTCCACTTGTGGTGATACACCTTGGTGCAATGATTGATTAGTTAATTGGTTCACAGTACATTCTCCCAGTCTTCAGGACGATTCCACGGCAACGCATTTTTTTCTTCAAAACTCATTTTTTGCGCTTGGGATGTTCGCAGTTTCTCATCACGCCAATCCCACGCTGCGTTAAATCCCTGCCAGTTGCGTTCGATGCAAATCTCCACCGCTTCACAAATCGAAATTCCTGCTTTGTCCGCTTGTTTTTGCAAACGGCTAAGTTGCGTTTCGCTAATTGCCCCTCGCTTAGTTTTACGATGCGCAATAAAATCTTTAGCAAGCTGTCCTGTTATGCCGAACCGCTCAAGCAACATTTCGGATTCGCTTTTTTGCGTAGTTTTTTTAGGTTCATTGACTGGTTCTAAAGAGTGACTGGTTCTGGGTGAAATATTTTCACTACCCCCTAGTGCAAAATTTTCACTACCTAGTGAAATATTTTCACTACCCAGTGCAAAATTTTCACTACCTTGTTCAAGGTGTAAAAAGTATAAATTTGAGATGGAACCATCTTTATTTTTACGTTCTTTTTTGCTTACTAATCCCATTTTGATTAAATATTCAATGTGACTGATTGCACTACGTCGGGTCATCTCGCATTTATCGGCAATGTATTGATAACTTGGGAAACAAATTCCATCATCATTGGCATTATCAGCTAGTTTTAAAAGCACAAGTTTTCTAGCAGGATTGCCAACCTTACAATTCATTGCTTGAACCATTAATCGCATACTCATAGCATCAACTCCGAAGCATAACGTGACGCGATAAATTCAATGCCTTTGCTTGTTACACGTGTCTGAGTGTAATTGTGACCGTGTTCAGCGGTGCCTGTTTTAACCGTAAAAAGATCTTTGGTGTGTGCCGATTGATAAGGCAAAAGCACGCCCGATTGACGATACAAATATTTATCTTCCACCAAGCGATTGACCAATGCACGCTCAGGTATTTTTAAAATCTTCGCCGTCTCACGAAATGATTTACTCGTCCCTACTTCCACATAGTGATCAACAAAAGCGACTTTAGGCGCATTACGCTCTTTTTCTGCTTGTAACTGAGCGGATAACATCAACGCCTCAGAAAAAGATTGCGGAATAAGTGTGGTTGGTTTTTGTCGATTTTCCAACGCTTGCCAGCGATCGACCACAGCGGCAGTAAATTCAGGCGATAAGCGAGCGACAACAACAAACGTATCCCGCTTGTTTAACTCGTAGTAATCAAACCATTGATTTCTATACTCAAATTTTAGTGGCTCAATTTGAGCGACTAAATTTTGTTCAATTAAATCACGAATAACACGTAATACATTTTTGTGTTCTTTATATGTAATCTCCGCAATTTCCCGACTACTCATCGTCAAAATACTTGCGTTTTCTTTCGTCATCGTTAATAATTGGTTCATCTGTATATTCCTTAATGAATTAGCCACGGTTCCCGCCGTGGTTTTTTTATTTCTTGTGTAACACAATCGCACATTCAATCGAATGTTGCGTCGCTGCTAAATGCTTACTCAATGCTTGACGGATTTTGTCTTCTTCTTTCGAAGTGATTTCACCGTCTTCTAATGCCTTTTCTAATACAGCAAATAACAAGCCACGCGCAGAAAGCTCGCGCAGTTGTAAATTGGCAAGCTCAACCTTGTCTAATTCATCCTCCGCTACATCTGGCACAAAACGTCCACCAGCATTTCGGCAAAGCTCATCGATAAAATCAGTGCATCCATACTCAAGTTGCAGTGCAATCAATTCTTCATTTTTGAATCGTTGGCCCTTTATTTGATAAAGGCGATTCTTTAATTCACTTTCGGTAAAACCTAGGAATCCAGCTACCGCACTTCTCCCCCCAGGAATCCGATCAATCATTTCGATAATAACTTTCTTCATTTCCATAATTTTTGCCTTATTTTTATGGTTTTCTTTTTGGTAAAGGTTGGTAAATTAATCCCACAAATCAGGACGTAATTCGGATTTCTTGACTTTTCCATCTGTAAGTTCTTCAATCTTTGCGCAACGTTCCGCAGGTACTTTTTCACGCCACTTGGAAACAGCCCAAGGGGTAAGATTGAAATGTCGAGCCATAGCCGAAATACCGCCCACGATTTCATAAGCTTTTTCGATTGGTAGCATTTTAACCTCTTTATTCTATTTAAAGTAGCATAATTCTACTATTAAAAATAGAATTGAATCAACCATTTTAATTTTGTATCTTCTACCTTTAGTAGAATAAAGGAGTGTCTATGACAGATTTAGCAAGCCGACTTAATGAATTAATGGCTAAACAAGGCAAAAATATTGTGGATTTACAAAAAGCTGTTGGCGTAACCTATGAAATGGCTAGACGTTACACTTTAGGCACTGCAACCCCGAGAGATAATAAAATTGAAGCTATAGCGAAGTACTTTGGAGTTACCCCTGCTCATTTGAAATACGGAACAGTCGATCCTTTAGAAAATCAAGTAACTTCTAATGTGAAAGACGTTGGCTCATTCGACTTATGGGATCGCAATACTCCACTAAATAGCGATGAATACGCCGTTCCGTTTTATCAAGATATTCGCCTTGCTGCCGGTAACGGCTTTGCTGATGACATAGCAGACTATAACAACTTCAAATTGCGTTTTTCCAAATCAACACTACGTAAACAAGGCGTACAGTACGAAAATGCGGTATGTGTGATTGCTGATGGAAATTCAATGGAGCCGGTTATTCCTGATGGAACAACGGTGGGAATTGATTTGGGCAATAAGACAATCCGAGACGGCAAGATTTACGCTATCAATCACGGTGGGCTATTACGGATCAAACTGCTCTACAATATACCGAACGAACAAGTGAAAATACGTAGTTACAACAGCGAAGAACACCCAGATGAGATAGCAGACATGCAAGATATATCAGTCATTGGGAAAGTCTTTTGGTATTCAGTTTTACTATAGAAACTAACACTGGATATTGTTGATCTGTAATAACAACTAACCTAAGGAGTTAATATGATTAATGTAAACTTTCAAAATTACAGCTATTATCCTTTTTTACATACTCGAAATTCAGAAGAAGAGGCATTTGTTAATTTGTCTCAAGAAGATAAATTATCTATTCTTCCTTCGTTTGTTTTACACAATCGAAAAGGAACTGCGTTGACTGCAAGTTTAGAGAAAATTATAAGTTCTTATAATGGACCTTTTATTTTATTCCCGCCTTTATCAGAAAAGATTCTGAACCATATTACAAATGAAGAAAAAAATATTTTTGATTCATCTCAATATTATATTAATTGGCAAGAATTCACTTCAAGATATGAAAATGCTATTCCAGCAATACTTTTTAATAATAACGAAAAATATCTACGTAACATTATTCGACAAACAATTAATTTAGAAAATCAAAAAGGAAAGGTTGCATTTAGAATTAGGAGCACTAGAGAAGCTGAATTAGCTATGAATGCACTTGCAGCAATGGATGATCCATTAAATGCCATAATATTTATTGATAGTGGGTATATTTCTGATCTAACCGAAAGTTATAATATATCTAACGAAGTTCTTCAAACTTTTAAAAATGGTATTGAGAGCTTGAATATTGTTTCCTTATCAACAAGTTTCCCTTCATCTCCAGCAATAGGCATGACAAATCTAGATGACTTAAGCACCAGTAATATAAAGGCAGGATATATACAACAGAAAGAAGTTGATCTTTACCTCAAACTTTCTGAGAAATATGAGGTTTTATATGGAGATTATGCTTCTATTCATCCAATTCCTATTGATTCTCATGATTCTGATGGTCGATGGTCTGCAAGAATTGACTTTGCAACGGATGAGGACTTTTGGGCAATATTTAGGATGCCATCAGAACACGGAGATGGGTATCAGCAAATAGCCAATTATATAGCTAATAACCATATATTTTCTCACATCCCAGAAAGCTGGGGAAAGGAAAAAATCCTCCAAGCATCAGAAGGGGGTGTATTTGGGCGATCCCCTTCAAAATGGGTTGGTGTTAGGGCAAATACTCATATGCGTCGCCAAATATTGCAAACATCCTTTCGTGATGAGCTTGACGAATCATTTTAATTTTTTTTCGGCGATAAATTTCTGCGCTAGATAAGGCTTGTGGCTCGTCCATTTTTTCATTTATTACAGAGCTACTAGCCTTATTTGTTATGCTTAATTTTCTTTCTTGTCTATCCTGTCTATGCTTTTCCATTAATGGAAATTGCTGTTTTAAATAATCCAGAATAAATAGTTTAATTTTATCGAGAGGTAGAATCATTGCTCTTTTAATTAGCTCTGATTTAAGACCTGACACTTTTATTTTGTTTTCTCTTAATATTGCCTTTAGACCAATAATGTTTAGGAAACTTAGCCACTTTTGCTTTGTGAGTTGATTTTTGATAGCGTTTCTATGTTTTATTATTTTTTTTCCATCAAACTCCCAAATGCCCACATTTTTAGAAGCTATATTCATTACTCCTTGCAAGTGTTTTGTTGCACAGACAACAGTTACATTTTCAAAGTATTGCATGTAAGTTTCCAGTTGTCCGCCTAACCGTTTTAATGAATCCTGCTCACTTTTGATTTCAAAACCGGATAAACTTCCATTTGCCATAACAAGATCGATTCTACGAGAAAAATTGGCAATAGGAAGCTCGGCCAAAAACTCCGTGTTACTCGGATGTTGTTTGGCAAGGGCCTTAATTAATTTCTCTCTGATATAAATCTCGTTCATAAGAATGAAAGAAAGATAGCTTGGATTCCACAATTCTACACCAAACTGTCTCTTATTAAAATTTGCAGAGCAACTATTTGAGCATGTCTTGATCAAATCATCTGATATTTTTCCCTTTTTATCCCCCAAATCTACTCTATTTACGTGATCCAGGTCACAAATTCAACAAATAGTCAAAAATAAATTCAATTAAAAATCAAATATTTACTACTTTAAATAGAGAAAATATCTACTTTTATGCAATTTTTAGTTGTAATTAAATCTACTTTAAGTAGAATTAGCCACATCAAAACGAGATACACAATCTCAATGCTCTTTAAAAATTTGTGATGAAAAAAGCCCTGCGAACAGGGCTTAGTTATTAAGATTCATAAATAGGTGTCTTTCTATCAGTATCCATAACTAGACCAATGCAATGTAGGCAGTTTTGTTTGGTTGTATAACCCTCGCTAACTGCAATGGTTTCATGATTGGCGGCTTTTAGTCGCCAATACCACTGATTGTTTACACCCTGAAATATCTGAAAATACATAGAGGTAGTTCCTTATGCAAGAAGAAATGAAACGCTATGCAATTTCTTATCACTTCGACGGCAAAAGGTGGGCGACAGATGTTTACGCCCATTCATTCGAAGAAGCGGAAGAAAAGCTAAAAGCAATGTCCCAAGGTACTGTTGACGGCGAGATTCACCTTTCAGTTTACATTCCTGAAAATCCGCTATCGAAAGTATCAAGGTTGATTACAAGAATAGCTAAAAAGTTTATGTAAGTCAGTGACTTTCATCACAAATTTTAAACAATTTGGTTAAAGAAACTCACTCGGCGGAAGCGCAGACGGAAGCCCAACGGTGCTAGGCGGTCGTTAGATTGAAAGCCCTAACCTACTTAGCAACACTGTGTTTTGAATATCTGTCCAAGTGGAAGCCAGTGAAAAACGGTGCAGTTGCCGAAAGTGGAAACAGACAGGTAAACCGAACCACACCTTTTGGTCTGTTTTCAAGTTGGTTAAAAATGGGAAAGCGACAGACAGCAAACGTTAGCTAAAGGCGTGACATACCGGAGAGACGGTAAATTTCAAAGCGTACTCAGCAGAGAGTGAATCCAAGCGCGCAGAAACACAAATGCAAGACAGAGTGCGCTTTGAAATGGCAGACAAACGAGGTTAGCCGAGCATGAGGGCTTAAAACTTATGCGGTTCCTTAGTTTTTCCCTCTGTAAAACGAGGGCTTTTTTATCCCGAAAAATTACCTTACAATCAGAGTAATTTTTAATATATAAAGGGAATACTATGAAAACCGTTAAAGCAAGACTGACTGAGTTAAAAAACTTAATTAATACAAAAATCAACAAAGACTATGAGTGGATGGGCGAAATAAAATCACCCGAAATTATCAAAGAAATAGAGCAACTTTATCCCTTAATAGAGAAAATAGAAAAATCTGGAAAAAGCCTTGAAATTTCCTATGCAAAATATATTTCTCTTCAATTAATTAAAAAAATAATTCGTATCCTCAGAGCGAGTAATAAATGGGATAAATATGATGTAAATTCATTTATTTTATCTCTAATCAAACTAAGAATGACAATCAAGGAATTATATTTAATTGAAGTTAAGGGTGAATTAAGAACAGAAGAAGAACTCAATGCTATTGCTGCAGATATATCCAAAGCAAAATTGAATTTAGAAGAGCACATCTCACTTGAAGAGCAATTAGTAGAGAATAAAAAGGAGTTCGAAAATTTAAAAAACTCACTGATTACACTCCAAAAATCTTATAACGACGCACAAGAACAAATAACTGAAATTTCCCAGTGGCACGAACAGTCAGAGAAACTAAGTGGCGACATTTCGAACTATGAATTCACCGCACAAAATAATCTTACTAAAATTACGACATTAGCAACCACAGCGGAAACCAATAAACCCCAAATCGAAAAATATCATGAAGATATTGAAGGTATGATTAAATTATTCAATGAACAAAAAGAGGAGATTGAAATGATTATTGAAGACGCCAACCGAGCAAGCATGGCAGGTTCGTTTAAAACTCAATCTGAAAATATCGATAGTAAAATGAAAGCTGTAGATAAAATTTTGCTTGGGTCACTTGTTGCAACATCTGTTATTTCATTGATCAATTATTCAACAAGCCTGAGTGCAGCAGACAGCCTTAATATTTTACAATTTCTTGCTAAGTCTATTGTGACAATCCCGTTACTTGTCATCGCCTGGTTAAAAGCAAAAGAACGGGCTTATCTCTTTAGATTAAGGGAGGATTATAACTACAAATATTCCTCAGCAATGGCATTTGAAGGTTATAAGAAACAAGTACAAGAACAAGACCCTAAATTACATCAGCAACTTCTGCAAATTGCCGTGGATAATTTGGGGATAAATCCAACCAAAGTCTTTGACAAAGATTTAAAAAGCACACCACTTGAAACAATTATCAATGGAGTAGGAAAACGCCTGGATAAAGCTGTTGATGGTATTAAAGGAGAGGTGAATGACATTCCAAAGAAAACAAAAGAATTAATTGATGATGAATAACTCGCTCCCTCAAATTCTCAGCGCTTTTTATTTGACACCGCCCTCACTTCAGATTAAGATACCCCCACTTTCAACAGAAAGTCGGGAATGTCGCAGTTTCTGAATAACTTGGAGCGGTGGAAAGACAGATGCTCAATGCGTCTTTTTTTATCGCCACAAAACAGCTATTCTACCTTTTTCATAAATTTATGAAAAAGCCCAATGATGAACTGTTTAGGAGGATCGAAAGATCCGCCGTTTTGCTCTAAGTACGGTACTGCGAATCCTATTCAGTTCATCACCAACTATTCGCAGTGGTTCGTGATGAGTTTTAAAACTTAACTTAGAGTACATCACAATGACACACTTAAACTTAATTCCTGTTTTTAATGGCTTAATCCAAAATCAACCCGTTCAACTTTGCAACGCTCGTGAACTTCACGCATTCGTAGAAAGCAAACAGCAATACACTGATTGGATCAAAAACCGCATCAACGAATATGGCTTCATCCAAGATGAAGACTACCTCGTCATTACCGAACGCACCAATGGACGCCCACGCAAGGAATATCACATCACCCTCGATATGGGCAAAGAACTCAGAAATTAATTGCACCATTTAAAGCGTCTAATCAAATTAACTGGGAAAGAGTGAAAAACCTCATCGCCCAATAAAACATCACAAAATCCGACCGCACTTTTTTTAGTCTGCGGCGGATTATCACACCTAAAATCCGACAAAAGGAACAGAAAATGAACAAATTAATCATTACGCTCGTGTGTGCATTTGTAGTGTATATGGCGCACGCCCTAAATCTTAATCAAGACTGTGACGGCAAAATCTGTCACACCGAACAGACACAACAATATTAACAAACCACCGCTCTTATGGGCGGTTTTTTATTGGAGGAAATATGGAACCAATTAAACTTTCGCAGAAAGCCGAAGAAGAAATTGTGAATGCGGCAAAAATGGCGGCGTTATCTAATAAGTCAAAATTTAATTACGCTTGAGGATATCGCAATATATTTTGGGCGACACTATCAAACCGTTGCCAAGATTATTTCAAAACTGCCTAATTTCCCAAAACCCGTTACGGTCGATCAACAAAATTCTCGCCCACGCTATATCGCAGGCGAAGTTCTTCGTTGGGGCCGGATCAATGCTAAACGTATTAGCTAATCAAGTAATTCCGCCACCTCCGCCATATCAGGGGCATAATAGACATTTTGTAAAATCGAAATATCTTTATGCCCAGATATTTTGGCTAATGTCATCACATCTACTTTTTTAGATAGTCTAGTCAATGCCTCACGCCGTGTGTCGTGAAAATGCAAATATCCTCGCTCGGCAAGTTTTTTGAGTTTTCGGAATGTTGCATTGGCGTAATCGATGCATAAAAATATATAAAAATACTTAAAAAATGGCAATATTTGAGGTTGGGATTGACGATGAATTTATAGCGGATATGAACGTAACTTATTGATTTTACTGGTTGAAATGCATAAAAGAAAAACCCCCGACCAACAGTCAAGGGTTTGTATGTGGTGCCTAGGGTCGGACTCGAACCGACACGTTTATTCAACGGCGGATTTTGAATCCGCTGCGTCTACCAATTTCGCCACCCAGGCTTAATGGGGTTGAATTATACGTATATATAAGAATGTGACAAGCAAAATTTATTGGAAATAATCCATTTGTTTTAAAAATAAGCAAGAATTTTCTGTTTTCTAAAAATATCGCCAAACAAATGCAATAATTAAAATGCACAACATAATTAAAATTTGAGCTAAACGTTTTTTTGTTAATTTTTCAGCTGCCATAATGCTTTACTCTTCTTAATCTGACTAATTAGTGGTAGAATATTTGCGTTAGATCAATTTTACACTATTTTTTTCAATATTTGAGGCGTACATGAAAAATTTCGTTGCAGGAGCTCAATCAGGGCGCAAAATTCAATCAGGCGGTTGTGCGATTCATTGTCAGGATTGCAGTATTAGTCAGCTTTGTATTCCTTTTACCTTAAATGAACAAGAATTAGATCAGCTTGATAATATCATAGAGAGAAAAAAACCGATTCAAAAGTCTCAAGTATTGTTTAAAGCAGGAGATTCTCTCAATTCAATTTATGCTATTCGTTCAGGCACAATAAAAAGCTATACGATTAGTGAATCTGGCGAAGAACAAATTACTTCATTTCATTTGCCCGGTGACCTAGTTGGTTTTGATGCCATTACTCAAATGCAACACCCTAGTTTTGCGCAAGCTCTAGAAACGGCTATGGTATGTGAAATTCCTTTTGATATTTTAGATGATTTGGCAGGAAAAATGCCAAAACTACGCCAGCAAATTTTACGTTTGATGAGCAGTGAAATTAAAAGTGATCAAGAGATGATTTTATTGCTATCTAAAATGAATGCAGAAGAACGTTTGGCTGCTTTTATTCATAATCTTTCTAAACGCTATTCTGCTCGAGGTTTTTCAGCAAAAGAATTTCGTTTAACAATGACACGTGGCGATATTGGTAATTATCTAGGTTTAACAGTAGAAACCATCAGCCGCTTATTAGGCCGCTTTCAAAAACTCGGCGTGATTAGCGTACAAGGCAAATATATTACAATCAATGATTTAAATGGTTTAATTGAATTAACTGGTACGAATAAAACAAAAATTACATTAGTTAAATAAATTTAAGGCGTGAATATCACGCCTTTTTGTGCTTGATAAAAATAAATTTATCCAAATTAATCTTGTACCTTGCCATTTTTGCTATTCTTTTTTATCCTATGCCTCAATTTTGGAGGCTATTATGAAATTTAAAAATATTCTCGTTGTACTTAATCCCAGTAATGAAAAACAGTACGCCCTAGCTCGTGCAGTGCGTTTAGTTGAAGAACAAAAAAATGAAACTAAGGTAAAAATCACCGCACTTTTATCAGTCTATGATTTATCTTATGAAATGTCAGCTTTACTTTCTTCCGAAGAACGTTCAGAAATGCATCAACAAGTAATTGAAAAACACCGCCATGCGGTTCAATATTACTTAGATAAATATGCAAATCCAGAAATTGAATTACAATCTCATATTGTGTGGAATAGCAATGAAGCTGATGCAATTAACGAAGAAGTAGAAAATAATAATTACGATCTAGTCGTAAAATATACCAAAGACGAAGAAAAACTGACGTCTCTTATCTTTACTCCCATTGATTGGCAACTTCTTCGTAAATGCCCTATTCCTGTCTTAATGGTTCGTGATGGCGATTGGAAACATCAACGCCGTATTCTTGTGGCGGTGAATGTTTCTGGAGAGCAAGAATATCAAGATGAATTTAATCAAGAGCTGGTAGAAACAGGTATTTCACTTGCGGAAAATCTAAATCGTGGTAATGTCCATTTGGTGGCAGCCTACCCTTCCGCGCCAATCAATATGGCGATTGATTTGCCTGAATTTAATACTTCAGGTTATGAAAACGGTATTCGAGGTCAGCATCTCATTAATATGAAAGCGTTACGTCAGAAGTTTGGGATTGATGAAGATCATACTCACGTACGTGAAGGTTTCCCAGAGGAAGTTATTCCTGAAGTGGCGAAAGAAATTGAAGCTGAATTAGTGATTTTAGGCACAGTGGGACGCACAGGTTTATCTGCCGCATTATTAGGCAATACTGCAGAACATGTAATTAGTAAATTAAGTTGTAATTTATTAGGCATTAAACCATCGAAAAAAGACGATTAAAACATTTTCCTCAATTTATAAGACGCCCTAAATATTTTGTATTTAGGGCATTTTTATACTATTTCTTATGGTATTTTTCATTTTGTGATCTCGATCACAAATCTTAAAATTTTATTTAAATAGCTATTTAAATGATAGCTATTTTCATTTAGTATTTTGCACTCATTTTTTAACTCCCCCATTCTTATTAAGGAAATATATGAAAAAGACATTAATTACAAGCTTATTGGTTTTATCTGGCATAGCACAAGCTCACGAAGTTTGGGTTCAAGCACCGACGAAATTAGCATCAGGTTCTGTATTAAAAGCAGAATTAGCTTATGGGGATTACCCTTATGTAGAAAAAATTCCTGAAGCACGCTTAAAAATTTTTGCGCCAATGGAAATTATTCATCAAAATGGAGAAAAACAAACCTTAATCCAAAAAGGCGAAAACTATCAATATCAATCAGAGAAAGCACTGTCTGATGGTTCTTATTGGGTAACAGCCACTTATAAACCAACATTTTGGTCACAAAATGCTGAAGGTTGGAAAATGGATAATTTGAAAGGATTAGAAAACCCAACTTATTGCGAACAAACTCAAATGTTTGGCAAAAGTCTCGTTACCGTTGGTAAAAAACCATTAAATGCAGAAATGGCAATGACAAGAGTTGGTTTACCGCTAGAAATTGTTCCTTTGCGTGATCCAAGCAAAGCGAAATCAGGCGAACCGTTCCCTGTTCAAATTTTCTACCAAGATCAGCCATTAGCAGGCGAAACTGTCATTGCAACAGCTGATACTATTATCGTGAAAGATCTTGAAGCAAGTACAGGTCATCGTGAACCACAAGGTTTTTCAGGTAAAACAGATAGTCAAGGACGTGTGAATATCATTCCATTAATTGATGGAATTTGGAAAATTAAAGTTATTCATAAAACACCATTTGCAGATCAACAAATTTGTCAGCAATCTGCAAGCTATAGCACATTAATTTTACCTGTTGGTAAAGGATTAGCTAAATTACCACCAAAACCAGAACACCATCATCATTAACCTTGAAAGTGCGGTGGAATTTCACCGCACTTTTGCATCCTAATTAAATAAAAAATACAGAAATAGTCTGCCTAAATCCTAAGTTATTCATCTGCATATCCAGATTTTGGCAAGGGTTTCCCATCTAAATATGCCAAATTATCTTTAAGTCTTAACCGCCCTTCGGTAAACCATTTAATCACAAGCGGATAAATTTGATATTCTTGCTCACGGGTTCTAGCTTCCACTTCTTCTATGCTATCTTCGGGGAAGATTGGCACTTTTGCTTGTAAGACAATCGCACCACCATCTACTTCTTCATTGACAAAATGAACAGTTGTGCCGTGTTCATTGTCGCCTGCTTCAAGCGCACGTTGGTAGGTGTTTAAGCCTGCGTATTTAGGAAGAAGAGAAGGATGGATATTTAAAATTTTCCCTGCAAAACGTTGAGTAAATTTTGGGGTAAGAATTTTCATATAACCAGCAAGGACGATCAAATCTACTGCTAGGCTTTGCAAATAATCGCCAATGGCATCGTCCATTTCGAGGTTATTGGCAAAATTTTTGCGAAGAAAGACCGCTTGCGGAATCTGTGCTTGTTTGGCTCGAACTAATCCGTAAGCATCAGCTTTGTTACTTACCACACAAGCAATTTTGGCGGGAATATAGCCTGAATGGCAGGCATCAATAATAGTTTGTAAATTCGTTCCTTGACCAGAAATAAGGACGGCAATTTTTTTCATTTTCTTCCTTATAGAAATCAGCTTAAAAGGGCTGAATTGAAATTTAAGATTTTATTATTGAATCTCAACCTGTGCTTCGTCTTCGCTAAGAGGTGCAATTTTGCCTATAACCCACGCTTTTTCGCCCGCTTGTTCAAGCAATGCGATAGCGGTTTCAACCTCTTTTTCTGGTAATGCAATTACCATACCTACGCCACAGTTAAAAGTGCGGTACATTTCATAACGACTAATATTGCCTTTTTCTTGTAACCAGTTGAAGATCGCAGGCCATTGCCAGCTTGATTCATCAATCACTGCTTTGGTGTTGTCAGGCAATACACGCGGGATATTTTCCCAGAAACCGCCACCTGTTAAGTGAGCAATGGCGTGAACTTCGGTCTGCTTGATCAGCTGTAAAATCGATTTTACATAGATTTTGGTTGGTGCTAAAAGGTGTTCGCTAAGCGGTTTGCTTTCTAATAAATCCGCTGGATTTGCACCGCTCACTTCAAGCACTTTGCGAATAAGTGAATAGCCGTTTGAGTGAGCACCACTTGAGCCGAGTGCGATAAGCGTGTCGCCCGTTTTTACTGCCGTGCCGTCAATAATCTCTGATTTTTCTACTACACCGACGCAGAAACCCGCTAAGTCGTAGTCGCCTTCGTAGTACATTCCAGGCATTTCAGCGGTTTCGCCACCGACTAACGCACAGCCAGACATTTCGCAACCGTCTGCAATACCTTTGATCACGCTTGCTGCCACATCAACGTCTAATTTTCCTGTTGCATAGTAATCTAAGAAGAAAAGCGGTTCTGCCCCTTGCACGATTAAGTCGTTTACACACATTGCTACTAAATCTTGACCAATGATATCGTGTTTGTTTAAGTCAATCGCAAGGCGTAATTTTGTGCCAACACCATCGGTGCCAGAAACTAAAATTGGCTCTTTATATTTGGTTGGTAAAGCACATAATGCACCGAAACCACCCAATCCGCCCATGACTTCAGAGCGGCGAGTGCGTTTTACATCGCCTTTGATACGTTCGACTAATTCATTCCCAACGTGAATATCGACGCCAGCATCTTTGTAGCTAAGTTGTGTATTGCTCACGATTAACCTCGATCAATTGAAATAAAAACTGGACAGATTATATCATTAAGCAAACGTTTGCGGTATTGTTAAATTAATTCATTTAATGACATTTTTAAAATTAAAAGGAAATTGCTTGCAATCAAAATTTATTTGTACTACTTTAATAGTACAAATAAGCTCAAGATCTAGGAGAAAAAATGAAAACCACAACCGCATTAGTCACAGGTGCAACCGCAGGCTTTGGCTTGGCAATCTGTAAAAAATTGATCGAAGCTGGCTATAAAGTAATTGGCACGGGCAGACGTGCAGATCGATTAGCAGAAATCCATTCACAATTAGGCAATAATTTTCTACCGCTTGCCTTTGACATTCGTGATGAACAAGCCACAATTAACGCTCTAAGCACCCTTCCTGAAGGTTGGCAAGCGGTCGATTTATTAGTGAATAATGCAGGTTTAGCCTTGGGATTAGAGCCAGCACATAAAGCGGATTTACAAGATTGGTATCAGATGATCGATACCAACATCAAAGGATTGGTTACTATCACTCGCCTTGTGTTGCCAAATATGGTGACTCGTAATCACGGGCAGATTATCAATTTGAGTTCAATTGCAGGTACTTATCCTTATGCTGGCAGTAATGTATATGGTGGAAGTAAAGCTTTTGTCACACAATTTAGCTTAAATTTACGAGCCGATCTGGCAGGCACAAAAATTCGAGTAAGCAATGTTGAACCGGGTTTATGTGGCGGTACGGAGTTCTCTAATGTGCGTTTTCACGGCGATGATGAAAGAGCGGCAAAAGTGTATGAAAACGTGCAATCGGTTCAGCCTGAAGATATTGCTAAAATTGTATTATGGCTTCATCAACAACCTGAACACGTGAACATTAATCGCATTGAAGTAATGCCAACCGCACAATCATTTGCGGGAATGAGCGTTGCAAAAGATAACTAAAAAATAATAGGAAAAAATATGTCAGACACACTTCTTAACCCTTATTTTGGCGAATTTGGCGGAATGTATGTACCCGAAATTTTAGTGCCTGTTTTAAAGCAATTAGAACAAGCCTTTGTGGAGGCTCAAAATGATCCTACATTCCAAGCAGAATTTGCTGATTTACTCAAAAATTATGCAGGCAGACCGACCGCACTTACCCTTTGTCGTAACTTAACCAAAGGCACAAAAACTAAACTTTATCTTAAACGTGAAGATTTATTACACGGTGGTGCACACAAAACCAACCAGGTGTTAGGGCAAATTTTACTGGCTAAACGTATGGGCAAAACACGTATTATTGCCGAAACTGGTGCGGGTCAGCACGGTGTTGCGACCGCCCTTGCTTGTGCTATGTTAGATATGCCGTGCCGTGTTTATATGGGGGCTAAAGATGTTGAACGTCAATCGCCGAATGTATTTCGTATGCGTTTAATGGGGGCTGAAGTAATTCCTGTACAAAAAGGCTCTTGTTCTTTAAAAGACGCCTGTTGTGAAGCGATGCGCGATTGGTCAGCAAACTATGAAACCACCCATTATTTACTTGGAACGGCGGCAGGCCCCCATCCATTCCCGACTATCGTGCGTGAATTTCAAAAAATGATTGGGATTGAGACGAAACGTCAAATTCTCGAACGAGAAGGTCGTTTACCTGATGCAGTGATTGCTGCTGTTGGCGGTGGTTCGAATGCAATTGGTATGTTTACTGATTTTATTGATGAAGCAAATGTTCGTTTAATTGGTGTTGAGCCTGCGGGGAAAGGCATTGAAAGGGGTGAACATGGCGCACCGCTCAAGCACGGCACAACAGGCATCTACTTCGGAATGAAATCGCCAATTATGCAAGATAAAGATGGACAAATTGAGGAATCTTATTCTATTTCTGCAGGACTAGACTTCCCTTCCGTCGGGCCGCAACACGCCTATTTAAACGCCACAGGCAGAGCCGATTATGTCTCCATTACCGATGAAGAAGCCCTCAACGCATTTCAAGAATTGGCAAAACACGAAGGTATTATTCCTGCATTAGAAAGCTCACACGCCTTGGCTTATGCCTTGAAATTGATTAAACAAAATCCTGAAAAAGAACAACTTTTAGTGGTTAATCTTTCAGGACGAGGCGATAAAGATATTTTTACCGTTGACAAAATTTTAAATGGAGGAACGAACTAATGAGCCGTTTTGAAACGCAATTTGCGACACTTAACGCAAAAAATGAAGGGGCTTTCGTGCCGTTCGTTACCCTTTGCGACCCTACTTTCGACCGCTCTTTTGAGATCATTTGCACACTTGTCGATAACGGTGCAGATGCTTTAGAACTCGGTTTTCCTTTTTCCGATCCACTCCTTGATGGCCCGGTTATCCAAGCGGCGAATAATCGTGCTTTAACTGCAGGTCATAGCAGTGAAGATAGCTTTAAACTATTGGAAAAAGTGCGGTCAAAATATCCAGAGATTCCGATTAGCTTATTACTTTGTGCTAATTTAATTTTTGCCAAAGGTCTAGATGCTTTTTATCAACGTTGCGCAGAAGTCGGTGTTGATGCTGTGCTTGTGGCAGATATTCCGTTACTCGCAAAAGAAGATTATGTGCAAGCGGCTAAAAAACATGGCATTCAACCCGTCTTTATTTGCCCACCAAATGCGGATGAAAAAACGATCCAAGGTGTAGCACAAAATAGCGAAGGATATACCTATTTAGTCTCACGCGCAGGCGTAACCAGTGCTGAAAATCAAGCCCACGCAGCAAATTTGGACACCCTTGTAGAACAACTTAAAGCCCACAATGCCCCACCAATTTTACAAGGCTTCGGCATTGCACAGCCTGAACAAGTAAAAGAAGCCTTAGCTTTGGGGGCAGCTGGTGCAATTTCAGGTTCGGCAACAGTAAAAATTATTGAGCGAAATTTAGATAATCACGAGCAATGTTTAGTTGAATTAGCTGAATTTGTTCAAGCAATGAAAGCAGCAACAAAATAAGCAAAAAAGAACCCGCACTTGTGGCGGGTTTCTTTTATCGAGAAAATTAAAAATTTAATACTTTATCGGCTTCCATCCACCATAAGGGGATGAATGGATTATAAATAGAATATTTTGCATACTCTTCTCCTTAATTTCATTAATAACCTTGCTGATAAATTCCTTCCAACAATTTCACTGAAAGTAAGGCGAGATTAAAGCGTTGTTCATCTGCCACAGACCAAAATTCTACGCCATTTTCTACCGCACTTATTTGACTTAAATGAAGTTTTACTGATTCTTCGCCATTTTCTTGTTCTCCATTAAGCACAGGTGTAATTAGCGTTTCTTCTAAAGCGATAAGCTCGCTATTTTGAGGCTGATAGTCGAAATCATAATCTGAAAGTGCGGTGACTTTTTGTGCCAATCCATAAAATACAGGTACTTGGATTGCATGAAATGTAGCACGCTCTAATTGCGGAAAAATTCGTTGTAATTGATTTGATAAATTAGGTGCTTGATGCGGATAGACATCAAAGGCTAAGCGCGTTTCTTCTTCATCCAATGGAATACCATTTAATAAACGGGCTGTTTGTCCCGCAAGTTTCGTCACGGTTTCCGCATCCGTATAAGAAGCCGGCAATAAAGAGGTGACAAACACTTGATTAAGATTCGTTTCTTGTAAAATCGGGGCAAGCGTTAAAGCAAGTTGGCTTACTTGTGGATCAGGCAAGCTAACAATGTTACGTTGTCTCAATTCAAGTAATTGTGATTCATTTACCGTTGGAACAACAACAGGCACATCCGAAAGCGCACTGCAAACGCCTAACATATCAATGACAATACAGCCCTGCTCTGCTGCTTGCGCAATATGGGAAACTTGCTCAAGTTTTCCTGCAAAAAAGACATAATTAAAATCAGCCCACTCTACTTCATTCGGCGAAAGTTGTTCAACGCCTTTATTGCGAAAACGAATATTTTGTTCTTCTTCAAAAGGTATTATTTCAACAATAGAAACTTTGCTAATTTCAAGCGCACTTTGTTCTAAACGCTCTACAATTTTTTCACTTAATTCAAATTCTGCTGCTATCGCAATATTTAAGGTTGCGTCCATTTTTCTCTCCGCTGTAAAATAATCAGCATTATTTTACACCAAAACCAGGAACGAAATAATGACACCCGCAATTGATTTACTTAAAAAACAAAAAATTCCTTTTATCTTGCACACTTATGATCATGATCCGAATAATCAACATTTTGGTGATGAGGCGGCCGAAAAATTAGGCATTGATCCTAACCGCTCTTTTAAAACGTTACTTGTGGCGGAAAATGGCGATCAGAAAAAACTTGCTTGTTTTGTGCTTGCAACGGCCAATATGCTGAATTTAAAGAAAGCAGCAAAATCTATCGGTGTGAAAAAAGTGGAAATGGCGGATAAAGATGCAGCACAAAAAAGTACAGGCTATCTTGTGGGGGGGATTAGCCCGCTAGGTCAAAAGAAACGCGTGAAAACCGTGATAAATTCAACCGCACTTGAGTTTGAAACGATTTATGTTTCAGGCGGAAAACGTGGGCTAAGCCTAGAAATTGCGCCACAAGATTTAGCAAAAGTATTAGGCGCAGAATTTACTGATATTGTTGATGAATAAGTGATGGACTTATAAATTTAAAGGCGGATTTCTTATTTAATACGAACTAAAAGGACTAAGCTTTTTTTAATCACAAAGCTTAGTCCTTTACTGACTTTCTAACTTTAATTCTTGTCTTTTAAGTTAGAATTAATAGAAAAAAATTTAGGGTATTTATTATTCTTGAGTATCCGCAATTGGGATTATTTTTGTGGCGTGAGATCCTTTATCGCTGTGGAGAACTTCAAATTGTACTTTTTGACCCGCTTTTAATGAACGATAGCCGTCCATTTCAATCACTGAATAATGTGCAAAAATATCGGCATCTACACCTTCTGCGGAAATGAAACCAAATCCTTTTGCATTATTGAACCATTTTACAATACCAATTTCCATAAAAGACCTCTCTAGGCTTCGCCTATTAAAACAATAAATCAACAAGACTCTCGCCTTATTACCTACTAATTAGGTTCGCTATGTTTAAATATTTTGAACGGTTATGCAACGAGCAATATTCAAAAATGATAAGTAGATCACAAAAAATTTAATTTTCTGGAGTTTTTTTATCATTTTTATGAATTTCTCGTAGTGCTTTCGCCACTATTTGAATCGCTTCTCCACTACTAATTCCTTTTGCCATAAGTTCTTGAATTTGCTCAACTGCTTTTTGTTGCTGTTCGTGTGTTAAGTTAATATCAAACATTTTCCCATCCAAATTGATTCATTAATTGCTGCCATTGTTCATCTAAACCTGCTGTAATTGTTATTTGCTCTTTCGTTATTGGATGAATAAAAGACAAACTATTAGAATGTAAAAATAATCGAGAACAACCTAAATGTGACATTAATGCACGATTTTGATGTAAGTCACCATATTGCGTATCCCCTAAAATCGGGTGAAAAATATGTTTCATATGGCGACGTAATTGGTGTTTTCTACCTGTATGAGGGATTAATTTAACTAAAGAATAACGCGCCGTTTGATAACGCCCAGCAGGATAAGGCATTTCGACTATTTTTAATCCTTCATAATCAGTAACGGCTTCTTGAGGCTCTTTATCTTCTTGAGAAAATTTATCTGCGATTTTATCCAATTGAATTTTTAGTGGATAATCTATCCGCTCTTTTCCCTGTAGATACCCACGCACTACAGCCAAATAAGATTTCTGAACGTACTTTTGTTCAAACTGTTCACACATTAAATTCGCAATTTCACTGCTCAATGCAAATAACAACACGCCAGATGTCGGTCGATCTAAACGATGAATAGGAAATACGTGCTGACCAATCTGATCTCGTAAAGTTTGCATCACAAATTGAGTTTCGTGAGGATCTAACCAACTGCGATGAACCAGCATACCTGCAGGCTTATTCACCGCAACGAGAAACTCATCTTGATATAAAATTTCTAGCATTCGTTATTGTTCAAAAGTTCTTCTAAAGCAACTAAAGGAGTTAATAGTTGTTGTAACTCATCAAATTCCTTCATTGCTTCTTCAATATAAGGAGAAATAGCAATTTTATTTGGCAAGGCTGAACCACTTTCTAACAATGCCTGCATGCGTGGAATAAATACCCACTGTAGCCACTCTTCGGCAGACATCGTATCAATTGAAAAAGGTTCTTCACTTAAAAACGCCTCTGCAGCAGGGGGCATCGTTTGCCATAAATTAAGCTGCTGCATGGTAATTTGAAGCTGTTCAAGATGCTGTTTAGTTTCATTACGCATATTTTATATCCTAATTAATGAATATTTTTTGCAAACACACGCACATTTGAAAAACCATTTTCTTTCAAATATAAGGCTTGTAATTTACTCATCACACCACGTTCACAATACAACACGTAATTTTTACTTTGATCAAGGCTACCAAATTGAGAAGAAAGTTTGTAGAACGGCATTTGAATGACGTCATGTGTACCTGATTCAAATGGATTTTCATCCGTTTCTTCTGGGCTACGAATATCCAAAATCACTTCATTTTCACCTAATACAGAAATTGCCTCGACTTCCACGACTGCTTTTTCTGTTTCTTCTGCAATCTGGCGAATATCTAAATATTTTGCATTTTGTACCGCACTTTCAAGAATCTCAAAATTAAAATGCCCTTCTTCTTTAAGAATCTTTTCACGAACAGCTTTAATCGTAGGATTTTTTGAAATCACGCCACAAAATTCTGGCATAGATTTTGCAATATCATCAGTGCCAATTTCTTTCGCCATCGCGATAATTTGTTCTTTATCATGGGTAATTAACGGACGCAATACTAAGGCTTCAGCGGCTTCATCAATCAAGCGTAAATTGGTTAAAGTTTGGCTAGAAACTTGCCCTAATGCCTCCCCTGTCACAATCGCTTCAATATTAAAACGTTGAGCGACTTTACTTGCGGCTCGCACCATCATCCGTTTTAATACAACGCCCATTTGGCCGTTATCGACTTTCTCTAAAATCTCACCAACAACTCCCTCAAAGTTAATCGCAATAAAGCGTACTTTATGTGAAGAGCTATAGCGTTGCCAAATATGATAAGCCATTTGTTTTACGCCAATTTCATGGGCTGCGCCGCCAAGATTAAAGAAACAATAATGAACTCGGGAACCACGACGAATCAACATATAACTCGATACGCCTGAATCAAATCCCCCTGAAATTAAAGAAAGCACATCCTCTTGCGTCCCAATCGGATAACCACCAATACCAGCGTGACGTGCTTTAACTAACATCATTTTGTCATCTTCAATATCAATACGAACGGTCACATCTGGATTTTTCAACCGCACTTTTGCACTTTCAATGTGTTGATTTAATCCACCGCCGATATAACGTTCTGCTTCAATTGAACTAAATTTATGTTTTCCTTTACGTTTTACTCGAACGCAAAAGGTTTTGTCTTGAAGTTGTTGTGCGACATCAGCAAGCGTCAATTCAAAAATATGATGTAAATCGGTAAATGGTTTTTCTTCAACTTCTAAAAAATGATGAATACCAGGAATACGTTGTAACAAGGCGATTAATTCTTCACGATTTTCTTCATTTTTTGACCGCACTTCAATGTAATCCCAGTGGCGTACAACTGCGGTTTCTTCATCATATTTCTGTAAAATATTGCGGATATTAGAGGTTAAAATTTTTGCGAAACGTTTACGCACAGTTTCGCTCTTAATCATGATTTCTGGAAAAAGTTTAACGATAAATTTCATATAAATAGCTTAAGTATTTCTTGGGTATTTAAAGTGGCGAGTATTTTACGCAAAGATAGTGAAAAGTCCACTGGTCCTAGCTTGAAATAATTTTTTAACAACTCAAGTAAAATACAGTACAATGGCAAACAATTTTTACCGTGAAAAAGGATAATTCCATGGCGCGTAAACCCGCATCTTCACAAGATTTTGAAACAACATTAGCGCAGTTAGAAAATATTGTTGCTCATTTAGAAAATGGCGATCTGCCGTTAGAAGAAGCGTTAAAAGAATTTGAACAAGGTGTGCAACTCGCTAAGTTAGGGCAAGAACGTTTACAACAAGCAGAACAACGTATTCAGATCTTATTGCAAAAAACAGAAGACGCGCCACTGAATGATTATAAAGGGAATGATTATGAAGGGAATGCTTAATGGGTCACTTTTCTGAAGAATTACAACAGGTTCAAACTCGTATCAATCGCTTTTTAGAAGCTCAATTTGAGGGCATTGAAAGTCATAATGCACCTTTGCTTGAGGCGATGAAATACGCATTATTACTTGGCGGTAAGCGAGTTCGCCCTTTCTTAGTTTACGCAACAGGTCAAATGCTTGGTGCAGAGAAACAAACCTTAGATTACGCTGCTGCTGCCATTGAAGCCATTCACGCCTATTCCTTAATTCACGATGATTTACCTGCGATGGATGATGATAATCTACGCCGTGGACATCCTACTTGTCATATCCAATTTGATGAAGCTACAGCTATTCTTGCGGGCGATGCGCTGCAAAGTTTCGCATTTGAAATATTGACCAAAACACCGAATATTTCTGCTGAACAAAAACTGGCTTTAATTCAAATTTTAGCGCAAGGCGCTGGTGTGCAAGGAATGTGTTTAGGGCAAAGTTTAGATCTTATTTCTGAGCATAAACAGATTAGTTTAAGCGAATTAGAATTAATCCATCGTAACAAAACGGGTGCATTGCTAATTGCCGCATTGAAATTAGGTTTCATTTGTTCTCCGCATTTTACCGACAAAAGGTTAGAACAATCCTTAACACAATATGCGGAAGCCATTGGCTTAGCCTTTCAAGTTCAAGATGATATTTTAGATATTGAAGGCGATAGTGCAGAAATTGGCAAACAGGTGGGCGCCGATCTTGATTTAGATAAAAGTACATATCCAAAATTACTTGGATTAAGTGGCGCAAAACAAAAAGCGCAAGATCTATATCAAAGTGCTTTGTCTGAATTAGAAAAAATTCCTTTTGATACGGCCGCACTTCGTGCATTAGCTGAATTCATTATTACCAGAAAAAGTTAAATACTCACAAAAGTGCGGTCAAAATTTATCACGTTTTTAAAATGACTAACAATATGAACAATTATCCTCTTTTATCTTTAATTAATTCTCCAGAAGATTTGCGTCTTTTAAATAAAGATCAGCTACCACAACTCTGTCAAGAATTACGTGCTTATCTTTTAGAATCTGTTAGTCAAACTAGCGGACATTTAGCGTCAGGTTTAGGCACTGTAGAGCTAACCGTTGCACTACATTACGTGTATAAAACACCATTTGATCAGTTAATTTGGGATGTGGGACATCAAGCTTATCCACATAAAATCCTAACGGGTCGCCGAGAGCAAATGTCCACAATTCGCCAAAAAGACGGTATTCATCCTTTTCCTTGGCGTGAAGAAAGTGAATTTGATGTATTAAGTGTTGGTCACTCCTCTACGTCTATTAGTGCGGGATTAGGCATTGCCGTTGTCGCAGAACGAGAAAATGCAGGTAGAAAAACAGTATGCGTAATCGGTGATGGCGCAATTACTGCGGGAATGGCATTTGAGGCATTAAATCACGCAGGGGCATTGCATACAGATATGTTAGTTATTTTAAATGATAACGAAATGTCTATTTCAGAAAACGTTGGCGCATTAAATAATCATCTTGCACGTATTTTCTCTGGCTCTCTTTACTCTACGCTTCGTGATGGCAGTAAAAAAATCCTTGATAAAGTTCCTCCAATCAAAAACTTTATGAAAAAAACCGAAGAACATATGAAAGGTGTAATGTTTTCGCCAGAAAGTACATTATTTGAAGAACTCGGTTTTAACTATATTGGCCCAGTGGATGGGCATAACATTGATGAATTAGTGGCAACGCTTACAAATATGCGTAATCTGAAAGGCCCACAATTTTTGCATATAAAAACGAAAAAAGGTAAAGGATACGCACCCGCAGAAAAAGATCCGATTGGTTTCCACGGTGTACCTAAATTTGATCCAATCAGTGGCGAATTGCCCAAAAACAATAGTAAACCAACTTATTCGAAAATTTTTGGCGATTGGCTATGTGAAATGGCAGAAAAAGATGCCAAAATTATAGGTATCACACCTGCAATGCGTGAGGGTTCAGGTATGGTAGAATTTTCCCAACGCTTCCCAAAACAATATTTTGACGTAGCGATTGCAGAACAGCACGCCGTCACGTTTGCCACAGGACTTGCAATTGGCGGATATAAACCTGTCGTCGCAATTTACTCGACATTTTTACAACGTGCTTACGATCAATTAATTCACGATGTTGCCATTCAAAATCTCCCTGTGCTATTTGCAATTGATCGAGCAGGGATAGTTGGTGCAGATGGGGCTACACATCAAGGTGCATTCGATATTAGCTTTATGCGTTGCATTCCAAATATGATCATTATGACGCCGAGTGATGAAAATGAATGCCGTCAAATGCTCTATACAGGTTATCAATGTGGAAAACCTGCGGCAGTACGCTATCCTCGCGGAAATGCCGTTGGTGTAAAACTTACTCCTTTAGAAATGCTTCCTATTGGTAAATCACGTTTAATTCGAAAAGGTCAAAAAATTGCGATTTTAAATTTTGGTACTCTATTACCATCCGCTTTAGAGTTATCAGAAAAACTCAATGCAACGGTTGTCGATATGCGTTTTGTGAAACCGATTGATATTGAAATGATTAATATGCTTGCACAAACTCACGATTATTTGGTCACATTGGAAGAAAATGCAATTCAAGGTGGAGCGGGATCTGCTGTTACGGAAGTACTAAATTCATCAGGAAAATCAACCGCACTTTTACAACTTGGTTTGCCAGATTATTTTATTCCACAAGCGACACAGCAAGAAGCATTGGCAGATTTAGGATTGGATACAAAAGGCATTGAAGAAAAAATTCTCAACTTTATTGCAAAACAAGGTAATTTATAAAAATAAACGCGATGATAATTTCATCGCGTTTTTTCTTAATCCACAATTCTTAAATGGGAAACTGATTTTGTTTTCTTTTTTTCTTCTCGCTTTTTAGGCTTATCTACTGCTTCATAAAAACCTGTTGGTTGTTCAGTATCTGGCTCAATGTTAAGTTCATCATAAATTTCCTCAGGTTCAAACATCACGCCATCGCCATTCTCACGAGCATAAATCGCAAGGGCTGCACCCATTGGAATATACAGTTCACGAGAGACGCCTTTAAAACGTGCATTAAACTGGATGAAATCATTTGTAAGTTGTAAATTGCCCGTAGCACCGGCAGACAAGTTTAATACAATCTGTCCATCTTTTACATATTCGACAGGAACATTCACACCTAAGTAAGTCGCATCAACAACTAAATAAGGCGTAAAACTATTATCTACTAGCCAATCATAATAGGCACGTAATAAATAAGGGCGTTTAGGAGAAGATTTATGTTCCATTATTTATCATCCATTAAATTTTTTGGTGCAGCTTCACCTACAGATTGCAAAAAAGAATCACGTGTAAACACACGTTCCATATAAGCTTTAACCGCTTTACTTCCTGTGCCTGTAAATTCCACGCCTAAATGTTTTAATTTCCATAATAATGGTGCAACATAACAATCAACCAAACCAAATTCTTCATTCATAAAATAAGGCATCTGTTGAAAAATTGGTGCAATCCCTAATAGTTCTTCTTTTAACTGTTTTAATGCTGAAGTTTTTTCTTTTTCTGTGCCATTTTCTGCTTTTGCAAGGGTTGGATACCAATCTTGTTCAATACGTAACATTAAAAGTCGATCTTTAGCACGAGAAACAGGATACACTTGCATTAATGGAGGATGTGGAAAACGCTCATCAAGATATTCCATTATGATGCGTGAATTAAATAATACGAGATCACGATCAACCAACGTAGGCACAGTGCCGTATGGATTTAATTCCATTAAATCTTCTGGTAGAGCTTGCAAATCAACTTCTGCGTTTTCATAAAGCACACCTTTTTCTGCCAAAACAATTTTTACCTGATGGCAATAAATATCATCTTTATTTGAAAAAAGGGTCATTACTGAACGTTTACTTGATGCGCTGGACATTTATTCCTCCGAAGATCCAAAAATATTCTAGGTTTTTAAGGGGCAACATTTTACCATAAAGCATTACCCATTTGCCAATATAATCTTTTTTATTGTTTTATAATCAATAAGTTAGAGTAACTCAAATAATAAAAAAGCAGAGATTTCTCTCTGCTTTTCTTTTGGAAACGAAAATAAAAATTAACGTTTTGAGTATTGTGGACGACGACGTGCTTTGTGTAAACCCACTTTTTTACGTTCAACGCGACGTGCGTCACGAGTAACGAAACCAGCTGCACGAAGTGCTGGGCGTAATGTTTCATCGTATTCCATCAATGCACGAGTGATACCGTGACGGATCGCACCCGCTTGACCAGAAATACCACCACCTTTAACAGTGATGTATAGGTCTAATTTATCAGTTAATTCAACCAACTCTAATGGCTGACGTACTACCATACGCGCTGTTTCACGCCCAAAGTAAACATCTAATTCACGTTGGTTGATAGTGATTTTACCACTGCCCGGTTTGATAAATACACGAGCTGAAGAGCTTTTGCGGCGGCCTGTGCCGTAGTTTTGATTCTCTGCCATTTTCTAAACCTCGTGATTAAATATCTAATACTTGTGGTTGTTGTGCTGCGTGTTGGTGTTCTCCACCTGCATACACTTTTAATTTACGGAACATTGCACGGCCTAATGGACCTTTTGGCAACATACCTTTAACCGCAATTTCAATCACTGCTTCAGGACGGCGAGCGATCATTTCTTTGAAAGTCGCTTGTTTAATACCACCTACATAGCCAGTGTGCCAGTAGTAAAGTTTATCTGTTTCTTTACGACCAGTTACTGCCACTTTGTCTGCGTTGATAACGATGATGTAATCACCAGTATCTACGTGTGGAGTGTACTCAGCCTTGTGTTTACCACGAAGACGACGTGCTAATTCAGTCGCTAAACGACCTAAAGTTTTACCTGTCGCATCTACTACGTACCAGTCGCGTTTAACCGTTTCTGGTTTTGCTACAAAAGTTTTCATTAATTAATTACCAAAAATTAGTTTGATACCCAGTGTTCTTATGAACACAACCATTAATCTTAATCATCACCCCTTCGAGTGCGATCTCGATAAAATAATGTACGATGGGAATTCGCACATTTACAGGGTCGGCGTATTATACTCGTTTTTTCATAAAATGCTAATTTTTTGCGCTAAAAAACAAATCTATTGTATTTATTTAACACGCATTTATCTTTCTATAAAAATACACAAAAAATTACCGCACTTTCTTTTTCGTTGTAAAATGGGATAAATCATTGCTAACAAAAGTGCGGTAGTTTTGAGTATGTGTTGATCTAAAAATTAGTTATTATTGAACAATAATTATCCATTTATTGAATTATTAATAATAATCATACTTTTAATGAATAAATTGAAATTGACTCATATTAAAACCTATTTTATTGTACAAATACTATTTTAGAATCCTAAAGGAAGCCTTATGAGCTATGCGAAAGAAATTGATACATTAAATCAACATATTGCAGATTTTAATAAAAAAATTAATGTCTCCTTTGAATTTTTTCCACCTAAAAACGAAAAAATGGAAACCCTTCTATGGGATTCAATTCATCGTTTAAAAGTATTAAAGCCTAAATTTGTGTCAGTCACTTACGGCGCAAATTCGGGAGAACGTGACCGCACTCACGGCATTGTGAAAGCCATTAAACAAGAAACTGGCTTAGAAGCCGCACCACATTTAACTGGAATTGATGCCACACCTGAAGAATTAAAACAAATTGCGAGAGATTATTGGGATAGTGGTATTCGCCGTATTGTTGCGTTACGCGGTGATGAACCTAAAGGTTACGCGAAAAAACCATTTTATGCGTCAGATCTTGTGGAATTACTCCGTTCTGTCGCTGATTTTGATATTTCTGTAGCCGCTTATCCTGAAGTTCATCCTGAAGCAAAATCCGCACAAGCAGACTTAATTAATTTAAAACGTAAAATTGATGCAGGTGCAAACCACGTCATTACGCAATTTTTCTTTGATATTGAAAACTACCTACGTTTTCGTGATCGTTGTGCATCAATTGGTATTGATACTGAAATCGTACCCGGTATTTTACCTGTTACTAATTTTAAACAACTCCAAAAAATGGCATCATTCACTAATGTGAAAATTCCAGCGTGGTTAGTTAAAGCCTATGATGGTTTGGATGATGATCCAACTACACGTAATCTTGTAGCAGCAAGTGTTGCAATGGATATGGTAAAAATTTTATCTCGCGAAGGCGTGAATGACTTCCACTTTTATACATTAAATCGTAGTGAATTAACTTATGCTATCTGTCATATGTTAGGTGTAAGACCTTAATTATCACAATAATATATTTCTTTTCAAACACAAAATAAGGGCGATATTTCGCCCTTATACAAAACTAAAAAAATTCAACCGCACTTTATTATTTTATGAACTCTGTTTGCATATACATTAATCGATCTATATTCGTTAAATAATGCCCTAATTCTTGTTCTTCGGGTTTATGTAAATAAGGAATTTTACCTAAAAGCGGCGCATCAATATGTTCAACAAGTAAATCAACAATTTCTGCATAATGGCTTAATAATGGATTAATTCGATTTGCTATCCAACCTAATAACGGCACACCCAATTGTTGGATAACCTTTACCGTTAATAAAGCGTGATTTACGCAACCATCTTTAATTCCAACTACAAGTACTACTGGCATTTTTCGTTGAGTAATCCAATCTGCAAAACTTTTTCCTTCTGCCATTGGTGTCATTAAACCAAAAGATCCTTCCACCACAACAGATTGATAAGTTTGATTCAAACGCGTTAAATCATAATTAATTTTATCTAATTTAATTCGCATTTTATCTTGCGTGAGCATGGGTGCGCAATGACTAAAAGTATAGCTATTAATATCCTGATAAGACACATTTTCTTTTGTTGAATGCATCAGCGTTAATACATCAGCATTTACGAAATGATCATAATCAGATGTATTTTCTGATTGCGCGATAGGATAAATACTCTCTTCTCCACAACAAGCAATAGGTTTATAGCCGACAACTTGCACTCCCTGCTCTTGCAAGGCTTGAATCATTGCGCGCGCTGCTGTTGTTTTCCCCACATTCGTATCTGTCCCTGCGACAAAAAAGCTACTCATTTTTTTCTCCTTTAAAAAGTGCGGTGGATTTTAAAGGAATTTTTTATTTAATAATTTGAGATAACGCAAATTTTCACTTTTTTTATCTTATAAATAGACAAATTATTTGATCTCACTCAAGCTATTAAATAAACCATCATCTTGTTTTGCTATTTGTAAGTAAAATCCTTGGCGTTTAATTGTTTCCAATACTTCATTACAATCTACATTGTGTAGTGCTTTACGCCCAAGCAGATTAAACATCATCACTAATTCTGGTTTACCAAAATGTTCGAGTAAAACGCTGGGAACTAAAGAAAAATCCTCTCTATTAGCAACATAAAGGTAACTTCCTAACTTCTTTTTACTTTTATAAATGGCACATAGCATATTTAATTTCCCGAAATAAAAATCCGCACATTTTACGTGCGGATTACAATTTATCATTTCCTATTTTTGAACTGTGGCTAAAAATTCTTTACGAGTATCTCTATCTTCTAAGAATACGCCACCATAAGCAGATGTGACAGTATAACTATTTGTATCTCTAATACCACGTGCTTTCACGCAAAAATGGGTCGCTTTCACATATACCGCCACATCATCGGTTTCAAGAATGGTTTGAAATGCTGTCAAAAGTTGCTCAGTTAAGCGTTCTTGAACCTGTGGACGTTGCGCAAAAAACGAGACAATTCGATTAATTTTAGAAAGACCAATCACCCAATCTTTTGGATAGTACGCTACACAAACTTTACCATCAATCGTCACAAAATGATGTTCACAAGTGCTTGTTAGAGTGATGTCATTCACTTGCACCATTTCGCTGACTTTCATTTGATTTTTGATTTTTGTCATCTTTGGAAAATTCGCATAATCCATTCCACTAAAAATCTCATCAATAAACATTTTAGCTAAACGATTTGGCGTTTCTTCTAAACTATCATCTCGCAAATCTAATCCAATCAGCTTCATTACTTCATGCATGTGTTTTGCAATGCTTTCTCGACGTTCATTTTTAGCCTGTGTTGGATCAATCATGGGTGTCTCAATACCTTTTTCAATCAAGGCATTTCTTACATTCAGTGCATCCAGTGAAATTTTGCTCATAATAGTCTTTCCTAAAAAAATAATCGGCTATTCTAGCAAAGGATAATAGGATGGTAAAATGAGAAAAATTGCAAATTTGAATGAATTAGGCTTTAGATATAGAATAGCTGACAAATTTTATCAAATAAGGATTTTCTATGCTTACATTGGATCAAGCTCGCTCGAAAATGCTTGAACAGATTCCCTTCCCGACTCAAACTGAATACCTAAATTTACAAGAAGCCGCCAATCGAATTTGTGCAGAAGATATTATTTCGCCTATCAATGTTCCCTCTTTCGATAACTCAGCAATGGATGGTTATGCTGTACGTTTATCGGATTTACAACAATCTTTAACCCTTTCAGTGGCAGGGAAATCTTTTGCAGGTAATCCATTCCAAGAAGAATGGCCATCAAAAAGTGCGGTCAGAATTATGACTGGTGCGATGATTCCTGAAGGCGCAGATGCAGTGATAATGCAAGAGCAAGTGACACTCAATGAAGACGGCACCGTCACTTTTAGTGAATTACCTAAACCAAATCAAAACATCCGTCGTATTGGTGAAGATGTAAAGAAAGGCGATGTGGTATTAGAACAAGGCGCACCGCTCACCCCAGTTTCCTTGCCATTATTAGCCTCTCTAGGCATTGCAGAAGTAAAATGCTATCGTCAATTAAAAGTCGGCGTACTCTCAACTGGTGATGAACTTGTGGAAGTCGGCAAACCATTACAAAGCGGACAAATCTATGACACTAACCGTTTCACCGTAAAATTATTACTCGAAAAACTACACTGTGAAGTCATTGATTTAGGACTATTACCTGATAACGAAGCTGAATTTGAAAAAGCATTTATTGCCGCACAAAGCCAAGCCGATTTAGTGATTACCAGTGGCGGTGTTTCCGTTGGTGAAGCGGATTTCACTAAAGCAGTATTGGAAAAAGTAGGCAAAGTAAATTTCTGGAAAATTGCAATCAAACCCGGCAAACCATTCGCTTTTGGTAAATTAGAAAATGCTTGGTTCTGTGGTTTACCCGGCAATCCTGTTTCTGCATCAGTGACATTTTATCAACTTGTACAGCCATTAATCGCTAAACTGCAAGGACAAAAACAATGGAAAAATCCACCGCACTTTTCAGCCATTGCTACAATGAATTTGAAAAAATCAGTGGGACGTTTAGACTTCCAACGGGGTTTTTATTACATCAATGAACAAGGTCAAATTGAAGTGCAATCAGTAGGTTTTCAAGGCTCTCATCTCTTTAGTGCTTTTGTAAAAAGCAATTGTTTTATCGTGTTAGAACAAGAACGTGGCAATGTCTCTGCGGGCGAAACAGTGACAATTGAGCCTTTCAATCATTTATTAGGATAAAAAATGATCGAACTTAGTCACGAAGAAGAATTGCGTTATAACCGTCAAATTATTCTTAAAAGCGTAGATTTTGACGGGCAAGAAAAACTTAAAGCAAGCAAAATGCTGATCGTTGGGCTTGGTGGCTTAGGATGTGCAGCCAGCCAATATCTCGCAGCGGCAGGCGTTGGAAATTTAACACTGTTGGATTTCGATACAGTTTCGCTTTCGAATCTTCAACGACAAGTCTTACACTGCGATACGCGCTTGAATATGCCAAAGGTGGAATCCGCTAAAATTGCACTCAAGCAAATCAATCCACATATAAACATAGAGACGATTAATGCGAAGTTAGACGAAGAAAAACTCGCAGAAATCATTCCGCACTTTGATATTGTTTTAGATTGTACAGACAATGTGGAAATCCGTAATCAATTGGATCGCCAATGTAATCATGCAAAAATTCCTCTTATTTCTGGTGCTGCAATTCGGATGGAAGGTCAGGTTTCCGTTTTCACTTATGAACCAAATACGCCTACTTATCGTGATCTCAGCAAATTATTTGGACAAAATGTATTAAGCTGTGTGGAAGCTGGCGTGCTTGCACCAATCGTCGGTATTGTGGGCTGCATTCAAGCCTTAGAAGCAATTAAAGTGCGGTTAAAAATCGGTAAGAATTTGTGTGGACGCTTATTGATGATTGACGGTTTTTCGATGAATATTCGAGAAATTAAACTTCCAACCAATATGGAATAAAACGCTTCAAAAGAGAAAAAAATTTAACCGCACTTTTATTAACCATAACCTTTACGACAAAACACTATGACAACAGAAATTAAAAAACTTGATCCCGATACAGCCATTGATATTGCTTACGATATTTTCTTAGAAATGGCTGGAGAAAATTTAGATCCTGCAGATATTCTTTTATTCAACCTACAATTTGAAGAACGCGGTGGTGTGGAATTTGTTGAAACCGCCGATGATTGGGAAGAAGAAATTGGTGTACTAATTGACCCAGAAGAATACGCTGAAGTGTGGGTGGGTTTAGTCAATGAACAAGATGAAATGGATGATGTCTTTGCTAAATTCTTAATTTCTCACCGAGAAGAAGATCGCGAATTTCACGTTATTTGGAAAAAGTAACGATAACGTAAAAATAAAAAACTATTATACAAGCAATAAAATCATACCGCTTATAATATAGTTTTTTTATCAATCTACCAAATGCTCAATGCACAAACGCCAATCTTAGCTATTTTGTCTCTTTATTATGTAAAAACGAGGATATAAAAAAGCGGCTTAAAAATAAGCCGCTTTTCATCATTATTTCCCTGCAAAAACTTTTATTTGCTCTGCACCTAAATGCCCTGGTACGGTTTTTTTCAAGTTTAAATCACTATCTAAAAAGAGATTGAACGGATAGCCACGCACTCTTGCTTTGTCAATGATTTCGCCTTTTTCATCTAAAAGCACCGTGATATTTTTATATTCCAATCCTTTGTACCACTCAATAAAATCAGCGGTGTCTTTTTCGCCTTTGTGATCGGGCGAAACAATGGTAATCACTTCAAAATTGCGATCTTTTTCCGCACTTAAATCATCAATTTCAGCTAATCCTGCCAAACAAATTGGACACCAAGATGCCCACATTTTTACATACACAGGTTTGCCTTTATATTGGCTTAAAGTAACTGGCTGATTGTTTAAATCTTTGAGTTGCACGTCCGCCAAATTAGTTTGTGCAAAAGCGTTTAGACTGAATGCCATTAGAAATATTGATAGCAGTTTTTTCATTGCTTTTTCCTTTTATAAATTTCTTTTGTTGAGGTTATGTTTTACGAAAAATTATTCGTAATCAATAAAATACCCATCACGATAATTAAAATTCCGCCACCGATTTTAAATTTGTCTAAGTGTTTATTTAACCCTTTGGCACGTTTTAGCAAGCTGTCTGAGAAGAATGAAAATAATACAAACGGCGTTGCCAAACCTAAAACATAAACGAACATCATTGATGCACCGTAAAGTGCAGAGCCTTCATCGCCCGATAAAGCTAACACGGAAGCCAAAATCGGGCCAATACAAGGTGTCCAACCAAGACTAAAGGTTAAACCAAGGACAAATGCCTCAAGTGCGGTTGATTTTCCTGATGTTTTTATTTCCACCAATTTTGTGCGTTCCAACAAACCAATTTTGAAAATGCCAAGTTGATGAATACCCAAAATAATCACAATAACGCCAGCGATAATGCGGGTGGTGTTACTAAATAAAATATTCCCTAAAAAACCAAAACTAAAGCCTAAACTGACAAATGTAAGGGAAAGCCCTAAAATAAATAAAAAAGTATTTAGGACTTTTTTACCGCCTTTACTCAAAATACCAAAATAAATTGGAATAATCGGGAAAATACAAGGCGAAAGAAAAGAAGCAAGCCCCGCTAAAAATACAGTTCCAATAAGGAGTTGTTGATCTAACATCCTACATCTCCTTATTTTTTAATGGATTGAATCAAATATCCATATCCTGCCTTTTCCATTTCTGCTAACGGGATAAATTTAATTGATGCACTGTTAATGCAATAACGCAAACCACCTTTATCTTTCGGGCCGTCATCAAATACGTGACCTAAATGAGCATTACCCGCACGACTTAATACTTCGGTACGTTGCATATTGAAGCTGTTATCGGTTTCATAATGCACTACATCTTTAATGATCGGTTTCGTAAAACTTGGCCAGCCACAACCTGATTCAAATTTATCATTTGAAGAGAAAACAGGCTCGCCTGTAGTGATATCAACATAAATACCAGGTTGGAAGTTATCCCAATATTCGTTACTAAAAGAGCGTTCAGTATGTTTATTTTGAGTAACGGAATATTGCAACGGTGTCAATTTCGCTTTGAGTTCTGCATCACTCGGTTTCGGATAATCTTTCTCGTCAATCACAGGTTCATCAGCTTTGGTAATATCAATATGGCAGTAGCCATTTGGATTTTTCTTCAAATAATCCTGATGATATTCTTCTGCTACGATGTAATTTTTAAGTGGTTGCACCTCAATTTGTACTGGTTTTTTATATTTGGTTTGAAGCTGGGCGAGTGCTTGTTCGATCACCGCTTTATCTGCTCCATCTTGATAATAAATCCCTGTACGATATTGTCTGCCACGGTCGTTACCTTGTTTGTTTACACTCGTTGGATCAATCACTTTAAAATAATATTTAAGCAATTTATCTAACGAAATTTGGTTTGCATCGTAAGTGACTTTTACCGTTTCTGCGTGATCGGTTAGCCCAATCATCTGATAACTGGTTTTCTCCGTATTACCATTTGCATAGCCAGAAATCGCATCTTTCACACCGTGAATACGCTCCATATATGCTTCCATACCCCAAAAACAGCCACCAGCAAGATAAATTTCTCGAATGTTTTGTGTATTTTCCATTGCCATTTTTTGTTCTCCAGATGATGATGTTGAATTTTGTATTGCTAAAGTTGGTGCTGCACAGCAAAGTGCGGTAATAAATAGAAATGTTTTTGATAGTTTCATTGCTTTTCCTTATGAAGTAAAAATTAACGTTACATAAGGTTAGACGGCGAAGAATCAGATTTCTTACAGATTTTTTTACTTAAGTTTGAAATGTGGTAGAAAATAAGAGGGGAATTTTAGATAAAAAAGACTAAGTCTAAATTAAATATAGACTTAGTCTTGTTTAAATAAAATGATGTTGTTAGAGCAGAATTTTAATGACTTACTGCCATATTTAGTTTAGAAATAGCCTTCTTACCTTCTTCTTCAGAAACTTGTTCTAAATTTGCACCGCCTACAAATACACCAAATTTAATATATTGACGAATAAAATAGTTTTTACCACTTTCAGTTTTAATGTTTAAATCATTATTGCTGAATTCGGATTCAGTTGAAATTTTATGCTCTCCCGCTTTAATGGTTTTATAAAAAAATACATCAGGAGCAGACTCACCTATAAATTTATCGTCAATATAGAGATCTTTCTTTAAAGCTTTTCCTATAAAAGAATCACGGTAGATATATAATCCTGAATTTCCTTTTTCGGGAGATCTGAATTGTTTTGCGGTATTACTTTCTTCAACAGAAGCCATAGGAACGGTTGCACAAGCTGAAAGTAATAACGCTACCCCTATAATTGATGCTCTTGCAAATAACTGTTTCACAAAATACCCATTAGAAACTAAAACGTAAACCAGCCTTAACGCCCACATCAGAAGCATCTGAGGCTAAACGGTTATATTCAATATTAGTATTAAGTGCCACGTTATCAGTTAATTTATATTGAACACCAGCTAATGCACCAATGCCTATTCTCGTTTCGGTTGCAAAAGCTTCTATTGAACCTACATTTGCAGTTACATCTGCTTCATTGGTAGATACACGGACACCAACATAAGGTTTGAAATCGGCTAAGTCAAAATCATAAAAACCAGTGAGGCCTAATGATTTACCTTTAAGAGATACATCTACAATATCAGCATAATTTGCAGTTACTTTTCCGTAGTTTGTATAATCTACGGCTAAACGAAAGTTCTTATCAAAAGCATAGCCAACACTAATTCGTTGGGTAAAAGATGGACTGTCTGAACTATTTAAATCAGTAATATCAATTTTTGAAGCACCTAAATCGCCTTGAACATACCATTGAGCTTGAGCTGATAGTGCTAAAGTAGATAACATAGTTACAATAAGTAATTTTTTCATAGATTAAGACCTCTAAATGTGTGAAAATACATCAGTTGCATAAATAAATGCGGGTAAATTTTATGGAAGTTTAACCAGTAAAAACAGCAACAAAAAGGACAAAATAGCACCTAATTTCGGCAAAAATTGCTCAATTTCGAAAGGATTAAATTTAGATGGGAATGCATGATAAAATTCGTATGATGAGAGAGCTTCGTCAATTATCGCAAGAAGATATGGCTGAGAAAATGAATATGTCGCCAAGTGGTTATGCCAAGATTGAACGAGGTGAAACTCGCCTACAATACGATAAATTAGTGCAAATTGCTCAGATATTTAATGTGAGTTTATCTGATCTTGTTGATAATGATAAAGGTGTTATCTTCTTTATGAATAAAAATGGAAATAATACTTCTGCAAATTATTATAGTGGTGATCACTCTATAATGTTTGAAATTGAAAAATTAAAATTACAACTTATTCATAAAGATGAATTATTAGCGCAGAAAGAAAAAGAATTAGAAATGCTTAGAAAAATGATTTCATTATTAGAAAAGTGAAATAAAGTATTTTTAACAATAAGCGGTTGAAGCTGTAAAATATTTTGCAAATTCAACCGCTTATTTTTTGCTACCTATCAGTTAATTCTATAGATGGTTCGGCATCCCTAAATTGCTTCATCATCTCGCTTAAGGTTTTGCAATTTCTTTGAAAACGACGACAATGTGGGCAGGTAACTAAATGAACTTTTAACCCAACTTTTTCTTGTATATCTAATGAACGTTCGTGCGATTCGGAAATCATTCGAGTGGCTTGGTGACAACGCATAATTTTCTCCTAAAGTTTTTTTGAAAGACAGTTTTGCAACTGTAAACGCGCCCGATAAAGGGTGGTATGTAAATTAGACGAAGTTAAATGTGTTTCTTGACAAATTTCTTCAGATGAAAGCTCTAAAAACTCTCGCATCATAAAAATTTTTGCCTGTTTAGCAGGTAAACAAGTCAAACAAGTTTCAAAAATCAGCCAAAATTCATCGGAATAAACCGTTTCTTCTTCGCCTTGTAATTCACTCGGGTGATATTCTGGTTTCCAATGCCCCTTTTCATCAAAAAATGAATTATTAGTATTTTCATCTTCAAGTTCACTTTCTAAAACAAACCGCCCTTTCTGACGTAAATAATCAATAATCTTATTTTTAAGAATCGCAAAAATCCAAGTCTTAAATGCAGATTGACGCTTAAAATTAGCAAGATTTTTGAATGCACTTAAAAAAGCTTCTTGTACTAAATCTTCAGCAAGATCGGCTTGATTTACTTGCAATTGTGCAAATGTCAGCATTTGAGTGCGAATTTGCTGAAGCTCAAGATCAGAAATAACATTCATTTTAATTCCTTTAAAACTTATGTAAGAAATGAAACCCACTTCTTTTAACAAACTAAGGTAGCTATTTTTACACTCAAAAAAGGAAATTTAAAATGAAAAATTTTATATTGAATCTATTTTGCGAAGTTAGGAAAAAATCAGGTGTTTAAGAAAAGAATAATTGATACCGCTTTTTAACGTGATATTTGCTTGGTGTGTAGCCGACACCAATTGCCACCGCATTACGGATGCCATAACCGCCCACCGCTGCAGAAAAACTCGCTTTTCCAACCACTTGTGGTAACACTAAACCAGAAAGGGCGTTAGCCGCCGCTAAACCACGTTCTAATTTACTGTCTAACTTACCAATTTTGCCATTTAACTCGTTAAAGCCTGATTGGAAATTTTACTATTAATTGTATTATCCTTTAAATTACCAATGATCAGGCTATACGCCAAACTCTTTAATGCCGTAATTCGTACTAATTGAATTGTCACTCGCCGCAAAGGCTTGAGAAGAAATCAGCAAACTGCTGATAAGTTAAGCTGTCGTGGTTAGCTTGACAGATGAAAAGAAAAGATTAGCATTGCTTGCTTGCTTGCTTGCTTGCTTGCTTGCTTGCTTGCTTGCTTGCTTGCTTG